>ERZ1740052.291-NODE-291-length-17736-cov-16.336689_pt1 | contig 17736 bp, 13 predicted proteins | sample MGYA00581750_ERZ1740052 | MGnify/ENA primary metagenome ERZ1740052 (study PRJEB43018, sample SAMN04849743) | marine metagenome | isolation source: floating plastic debris | place: Pacific Ocean | collected 2008-08-30 | study: EMG produced TPA metagenomics...
AGTGATTTCATGTCTTCAAACCAATCTAACACGATGAATTAAGCAAAGTGGTGTACAAAATACAGCAGATTAAGTTCTTTGAAGAGGTTTCTGAACTCATTGTTAGTAAAAACTGAGAAAAATGGTCAGCAAAACGTGTCAAGGCTTAACGTTGAGGGAATTACGCCCACCCTTGGGCTGATTGCTAGAATGGACCCTGTATCGGGTATTTAAAAGTACGGATCGAGTCGGGTTCGGGTCCACGTAAAACTGTACCAGCAAACACTTGCATCACTAGCAAAGTGATCCATAGACACAAAGGTTTGGAATATGTGTCTTCGACAACGCCAAATTTTCCATGGCCACAGAATTTTTCAGCATTTTTATCATGTGACGAGCTTCAAATCAATCAATATTGTCTTTGAGACTGGCAAGTACCACAGCTGACCTAATACCCTACCCTTTCGAGTTGATGAGTATTGATGAGCAAATATCCGTACTCCCGGGCCGATCCGTAGTAGGTACCCGTTCCAGCCCTACTTTCAACGTCAGCTTCCCTCCCATTTTCTGCAAGACTCTGGTTGACATCTCGAAATATCAACTTTTTAATTTTGACAACGAGATCAATAATATTACTGACAGAAACAGAAAAATTAACATGCAAGAAATCTTGAGATCTTAAATATTCAAAATAAATGTCGGAAAGCTCAATTTACCAGCACAACAGAAAGCAGATAGAAGCCGATTTTAATCACGTAACTGGAATTTTTTCCATGTCTTCAGGTGTGTTATACAAAATATAAAATCATTGACTCATCACAACTTGACCCAGACCAATGAGTGCAATATTCCAATCCTAATACAATATACAGCAAGTATATTTTAGGCTATTCTAATTTATCAATCTGGTCTGTATCAAATCCATGATTGTCAAAATCATAGGTGAAATAAAATCCCTTAACCCTTGACATGTAACGCCCTATAATATAGTAATTTTTTATCTAGCACATGATTTTCGGCAAAATCTAATGCTGCTTGTATCAACACAAATATCAAACCTCTCACGGCATGTGGTAGTCCTATATATATATCTATATGACCAGGCCTACTATTACATTGCATTACACGACAACAGGGTATAATGGGGCTTCATCATGTTTTTTCCACTCCAAAAAACAAAATATAATGCTCAAGGAAACCTCCCTCCCTCCCTCATACCCAGTTTTCACTGATTTTGATATAGACTATGGAATAAATCTCGAATGAACAGCACTGTTTAGCGCTATATCCCTCTTTTGGCAATTCTTGTTGTAAAGTGTAAGTTATGTTGGTATGTAAAGAGGCAGCAGACTGCAATCCCAAAATGGGTAATGGTAGCCTCCTTGAATTATCCTACAAAAGAGTTTTTGAAATAAATTGTTGGATGTGGATTAAATTGATTAATGGCACAAATATTTCATTAATTAAAATTAACCGTAATGATAGGCTGCAATGCAAAGGAATGTATTTTAATTTAAAATGTTCTTTTGGCAATATTCTGAAACAAGTGAAGTATGATGTTATTGGGTATTTTTCGTTGCTAAAATTATCAATGTAACTGAAACAATCCAATGACGAACTTTTAGTTTACTGGGTATCAGATCTTGGCTCTCTATCTGCAGGTGCAATCAAACTGATATATTGAGTGGTGTATTCAAATCACAAAAGCTTTCATTATGAAATCACAAGCTGGAGTAGGAAATTGATTGTTGTCCCAAGATAAGATCTGACAATTACAATCATTGTTGTTGGTTTGTTGACTTTTTCTATTTATAGCCTACAGGGGTCTTCGTCTTACCATACTATTTACGGGTTTAAAAAGTCTTTCCAGACGATAATCTAAGGTGGCTATTGATGGCTTGCATTAGTTCAAAGATCTGTTTTGGGGATTAAGGACAGGTTTGTGGAGCACCAGTCCATAGTTCTTTTGTTTAACACGATGAGTAAATAAATTGAGATTGCCTAAATATATTTTCTACAAGCAGTTTCAAACCCAAATGCCTGCCACTACGAGAAAGGCAGTTGGCACAGGCGGTACAGAGAAAGAAATTGGAAGGCGAACACAAGTGTACAGCTATAAAAACTATTCTATATACATAATTAGTTATTTATTATTCTATTCAACAAATTTATTATGGCAGCGAACCTCGGTTTGGCTTTCTGTGGGTTTGCTGATATTATGTTATTCAGCAATGCTGAATGTCGAGAAACGGACTACAATGATTATAATAACAACACTTATCTGCTACGGAACATGGAAATTAGTAAGGATATGTTCAAAGAGAGGCACTATCGCCAATCTAAACAGCTACTGCACGGGTAAGAATAAATATTTAATCTTTTGTTCGGAATACATTGGGAAAAAACGCGGTTCCGGGTAGGGGACCAGTTTTATTCATAGAAAACATTTTTGCCGATTATTTCTGGGCAGGCAGGCTCACCGCAAACATCCACAAATTATTATTATAATCACGGTCTAATTTATTGGTCGACAATATGCCGTTATGGGTAGGCCTACACACAAATAATAATTTTAAAAAAAAATTATTCTTCTGATTAAAACTGGTCTGCTAACCGCACCCTTGAATTTCCCAAAGTTGTAAATATGATTATTTAACTACCAAAGTGGGGACTAAAAAGTTAAACATGTGTATTCAAAGTGAGATGATGTTTTTGACTACGCTTTTGTACATAGTTTGTTATGAATGAATTGGTTGGTCGTGCTTAGGATATGCGCATATTGTGTCATCAAGTCTATACTGTGTATGTTATAGCCAGTGTTTATTCAACAATTGGTCTCTCTCTCGCAAATGAGTCTTTTGCAAGTGTAAAATGGTCAGGTCCGGTAAGCGACCAATGGTGATCATTAATCATCTCCGCATTGGGTACTGGCAATTCAAAATCATAAAGATGCTGAGATTAAAAACAGGTCAACAAAGGTAGACAATGATCTGGTACAGCGTTGCATGTAAAAGTTTGTGAACATTTATACATTGGCTGCCTCTTCAACCATACCTAATTCATGTACCCATTGACTAGCTGTAATTTAGTTATGCTTCTGCATCCAAGATAGCCTTGCTGCAACTTATCAATAAATAAGTTGCTTTGTTGAAACAATGAAACCAGCTCGATATGTGGATTGAACCTTATTTATTATTATAATGACAAGCAAGTCTGAAATTCCAGCACCCACGTCATCAGTTGCAAAAAGCTACTCAAAATACTGGTATGGTACAGTTGGTAATACATCAAATGACGTGATGGGAATAATTTACAAAACTAAGAGGGAAATTTCCATCCATACAATATTTTTGATGAGAGGTGGCATTTTTGAGTTTCGTGAAACTTTGCTGTTGGTATTTCAATTACTCTGTTCATTTATGGTATACCAACAGATATCAAATCAGCACAAGAGTTGATCTTAGTTTGTGGCCTGTAGTCAATGAAGTTGATTGCTGTAGTCTACAGTTTATGATATACCGGTACCCAAGCTTGGTGATGTATAGCATAGATGTAGTACAGTACAGGCAGCTTACCATGTACAAGTGGCCACAAGTACCGATATATAGCCTATATTTATCAAGTTGCTTTTCAATAACTACCGATACCTCAATGTAAAGCTAATTGCGTCCAGCAAGTGATTTTAATGTGTTTTATTGTCCTTACCACTAGGAACGTCCCCAATGTTAAATGATATATTTTCAAACTCCTCAAACAATTTCCATGAAACTTCAAAAGATATTACTGCGACACATTCGCAACCAGTTTGTGAATTTTCAAAATATATTGGACAATAATGGGAGACATTACGGTTTATGTCCGAAAAATCTAATATTGTGGATACAGAATTTAATATTTAGGTATGTGATAAACAAGTTTCTGGTGCTAAAATTGGGCAAGCAATACTAAAGCATTATATCTGTGTCAGAAAAGGCAATACTAAACCATGAGGCAGGGAGGCATTTTATTTTAAATTTTACAATAATATAAGGTAAATACTCAGTCTTGGGTTGATTTTGGCGTGGCAGGGAGGTGATTTATAATTTATTTCAAAAATTCCAGATGAGGCATGAGGGGTTTTCATTTTATTGGCCTCAGATATTCAGATGATGGCGGTGACACAGATCTAATATAAAACTTTTGCTGGCCTTGTCTCTATTATATCTGCCAAAACGTTTACAGCTTGTATACTGCTCACTATATATTACTATTAAATTTAACCAGGGAGTTTACACTGATTTAACAGCCAGGAAATTGGACAAAAGCAATTATTCCCACGTGATTATCTGCATTTTACTCAAAAAAAAGGATAGGGCTTATAACTGATTGCTGCTCAGAAATCGGGCATTGGAAGCTCAGCGTGTGAAGGGCAAATTATTTAATGCATTATGTAAGGTAAAAGTGATTGAAGGGGGTGGGATGAGGGTCTGATGTCAGCACATTGAATATTACCTGTAGTGATGTAGTATAAATGGCTATACGATATAAAATTTTCTTTAAACATCTGCCATTTCAGATTGAATCGAAAATTCATACTGTCGTTGAAAACATACTGAAATTGGGTGGTATGAAGTTTCATGTGGCTATGCAATCCTGACAGACATCTATGACTTAATATAAGTTGTGCCATTTTTTCGGACCACCTGATATATTGGTAAATAAGTTGACTTGGTTGACTTTGATTTCACTTAATAATGAAGTTTTAAGTAGTTACATATGTGTGGTGCAGTGACTGACGGATAGTAAATAAACCGTTATATCGTATCGGTTTTGCAAAACTTTACTATACTAACTTTCTACAAATGGGAATTTATCTCATTGATTAGTGAGTGCATTCTAGTCAGAGTTGTCCTAGTATGTTGATTCTGATAGCAATCATGTTGAACAGTAGGCCTACAGGTGCTTTCCAGAGCTAGCGATCTGTTCTGGATGAAGCATCATTTGTGTGGCAATGAGTTAGAGAGGCAATCAATGTTACCCACCTATCTGAAATAAATGGATAGGAATCACCCATGAGCCGTTCACCATCCAATGGCAAATATTGTATTGAAGCAGTGCTGTTGTATTCATTATCTGAGTGGTCAATGAAGTTTCAGTCCAGGTCATAGACTTAATAATAATTTTATTAATAAGTCTATGGTTTATTATTATGAAGTCTACAGTCCAGGTACAGCTTAGCTTACCCATGCAAAATCTTCCTAAGCAGCAGGAACAATTACAATTCAGTAAATAATACGTTACTCAAAGCCATAGTGTCTATGGTCAATGCATAACGTAATGCTGCTAGAACATGGCTGCTGTTACTGAGCAACAGCTGGACTGACATGATGTAACAATATTGCTGGCCGATATCCATGATCACCAACTCTGCCTGTTTTACCACTAATCCATTTATTTCATGTCAGTGATGTTACCTATTGCAATGAATTGTAAACCATTGGATTGAATAATAGTTGCCACAAAAGCAACAGTTCAATCTTACCCATGACACAAACATTTAACCACATGTACATTGTGTGAATATTGTATACTGTAGGTACATTGTATATTGTAGGAAAAACTTTAAAAATAAAGCAGAAGGAATGAGAACCTATCATGAGCACTACAAGACCGCCAACTGGGAGAATCTCTCACCTATCGATCAGAAGAGGCACAGCCTTGTACGATGTCTGATGTGTGCCAGAGACCCTGAGTTTGCATTAAAAACAGTCAATAATAGATATGTTAATTATGTCAAAGCAAATAACATCCGTCCTCCCGAAAAAGAACCAGAAAGAATAGAATATATAATCCAACATCCAGTACCACAACCAATACCTCAACTCAATCCGATGACCACTGACGATATACCAAGCCACTTAAAACGCAAAATAATACAAGACTATAAATCAGAGGAGGCTAAAGTTTTCCGGGAAGGCGATTTTGATAGAGTTTATGCCACCAACATCTCTATGGCGCAGTATAGAGAGCAGCGCATGCTGCAAAGCTCGGAATACAGAGAAAATCCAGCAAAAGGACATGTTGGCAGTCTGGACCTTTATATTTTCGACGAAAATATTGTGCGACACAAGCTGCAACAGACTGCTGACGAAAACAAAGATATTGGTGATCGCCTCCACCGCAAGTGGGCAGAACTTGCCAGAGAGGCTGGACTTCGCAGGCGCAATCAGACAAATGAGAAGACAATCCCAAATGCAGGGCAGGTAGGCATTATGAAATTTGGTCTGGGCATCAATTTTCTCCGGCAAAAGTTTGATTGCATCTTATTCAGTAGACTATTTTGATGTTTGAAACTTTATTCAGGCTGCGATATACAGGTGTTTTGATATGTTATGCCATGTGAATTTGTAAAATCAAAGGAGACATTTATAATCTGCAAAGCTAACAGTAATGTTTCATGGTTATGTGAATTGTCTGTGTGAATACAACTGGCAAACTTGAATGGAAAATGAGTTGTAGTCCAAATACAAGTATTGTAAAATATCCATGGCAAATATCGTAATACAGCAAGAGCTGCAAACAGTTGTACCTAGTAGATAACATTCTGTAGGGCCCAACGGAAACCTATCACACTTACAACAGTAGATCATAACAGTTTATGCTGTATATCATGCATGGCAGCATAAGTAACAGCATAAAAAATCAATGACTTTCTTTGGGTCTGTTACAGATATTGCAGGAGTTTGCACTGCAAGAAGGTTACACGTTCACAAAAGGCACGATGGCTCGACGCAGTTTAAAGAGAGTAGAGAAGTATGATGTTTCTGTGTCTAAGAGCACCAAACCAGAAGATCTAAGTGAGTCCCAGTCACCGAATCCAATCAAATACACGTTCAAATCTTCTGTTGACAACCTATAAAAAATTTAAGAGTTTTATTTATTTCGGTTTAGCTCATTCATTCTAGTTGAGAATTCTGGCCAGCTTTGGGGGCATAATCACACTGTTTGGTTATCTCAATAACATATCCATATTCCATACTGTTTTACTTTTTATTGTTATTGGATAAAAATGGTAGCATGACGCTCGAGCTCAAATTTTTTCAGTTCTAACAGCCGGAGAAAAAAAGTTGTTGGTTGAGCATTTAAAATTAAGCCTTCATTATTGAAGATTGCAATCATTTCTAATTCAATCAAACATACAGTAATCATCAATAACGAGCTGGTTAAAGTTAATTTGTGCTAGGTAAGGGTTGTAGTTTTATTGGACTTTGCTAAATAGCCTACAATGGCACCAGGAACAGTGCTCAAATAACTACTTCCTTTTTGAGAGCCAACCTATATCAAAACCGCACATAAGTCAGGGCAAACATTGGCATTTTAGTGGCTGACAAACAAGAGAAGATTTTAAGTGGTGAGGTGGATGTAGGGCGCCCTATATGCCCTATTACCAGAGTCATATACAGAGAGCGCCCTTACCAGCAGACTGTGGATGGACGTGTCATCAGTCTCTCGGAGATCAGAAAACGCCATCTCACTCAGATGCAGAACATGGGACTCCTCCGTGATTCTAGAGCTCAGCAGCTGACAAAGCAGGAGTGCCATCAGATTCTGTCTTCTCTTAAGGGTTTGTATAGTTTATGCCTAAAGTAAATAAATCGAAATGACAACGAGATATCATTCTAGCTAAATAACCAACAACAGCAGTATTTAATATCCGTAACCCAAAACAACATGTCTCAATGCAGTTGGTGTGACCAAAAACACGTCCATCCACCGCAATTAGGGATTAAAAAATATAGGATCAATGTTAATGATGAACAAAAAAATCCTAACATATTTAATTTTAGGTTCACATAACTTATTGTGTACCTCCCATTCGATAGAAACAATGTTTTTCTCAAAAAACTAATTTTTCACAAAAGACACTTTTATACTCTATGAAATGTTCACCAAGATAACCTTGATTTGTTTGGGTCAAATTGGCTGATTGAAAAGCAGGATTGGAGTAATTTTATTATCCCTTTATTAGCAGGCTTAAAATTGTTGATTTACCCTTAGTGGCTACAATATCCCTGTAATGCAGTGATTTTAGAACATAATAATACTCATGTACAGCCTAAAATGGATTCGAGTTTTCTCTGTTTCAGTTCAATTTCAATTTGATTCAGTTTCAGTGCAATTTCTGAAAATCAAAGTGATAATCTATTCATGGCTGGAAAGAGCAGCTTAAATTTATCTTTTTCACTATCATTATAGGGCCATTAGCCTATGTAACACGAGAAATTTGAGTTACCCAAAAAAACTTTTGCTGATTCACAGCTTGCAATTATGTGGTACAAAAACTCTGGTCATCATCATAATATTATCATGTACAATCATAATGATCACAGCTCCTTGATCTGTCATCCCAAATAAGATGCACTGCACAGATGCTTTGAATCTTTGTGACGGTTTTTTACAGTTAGGTACTATGATAATGACACACTCGGGCAACTGCAAGAGCGCGTTGAGGACACTGAGACTACAAGAGGAATTGTCATGTGGCATGATCATAGTGACATCGTAAAAAAATGTCACTATGTCATAAACGTACAATTCCTCTATGATCCTGCCGTCTACCTGACTTCGCAGGAAGCAGGGTAAGCATTGTTCCTTAAGCCCCATAGCATGTTGGTAATATTTTCAGAGCAGTTATCAGAGACTGGAGGATAAACTGAGTAGCTGAATATAGATATTCCTAATCTCATAGCACATAATAAACAAAACCATGTACAGTTGCGCAAAATTAGTTTGGTTGGCGTTTGACAGCATTTACATTTATACTTTACGATATTCTTACAATTCATATTCATTGTATACAGTAGAATTTGGGAGTTATCCAGGTAATAATAATAATAAGTTGATAGGCTTGGCAACAAATCATCTCAGTGTATCCCTTATACACTGAGAGCACAGGTGTAAAGAGCTGTGCTGAGAGCCTGCCACACTTCAAAATACATGCACATCACAGACAATCATAAGTTATAAATCCGCTGGAAACCTAGCTCTAAAATAATGATCCTGCTAGGCCATTGCATTAAACTAGGCCTACTTGACAACAGAGACAGAGGCATGATGGAATTTAAGCAAAAATAGTTTTGCTTTTTTTGGATGCACCGCAAATGCAAACTGCAGTCTCAAGTCCAAAACACTTGGTGCACCTGTATGTTGAACTAATGTCAACTATTATTGCAAACATGTGTTTACAGGGTAGATGTTCAGAGCATAGTGGAGTCACCCAAACTCCACATGATAGGGCGCTCCAGATCCACTGAAACAGACCAGCTACTCTATGTTCCTGAGAGATTGGAGGAGCTGGAGACCCTAAAGACTCCGATACACTTCAATGGCAGAGTGTACAAAGACTACCTAAAATTCTTCACAGGTAAGTCCTGCACAAGCGAATGGAATTTAAATAATTAAGCATTTTTATGATTGAAATAAGTTTTAAGTCATTAATGTTCAGAATCATTTTATTTATTATCAATACTTAAGTCTAACCTGCATGTAAACCTGCTTAATTCAGGAATAACTTTGAGCTGCCAGGCTGGCCAGAATTATTTTGGTCTAATCTAACACTGCATTAAATTCAAAATCACATGAATATACTGACAGCCAAGCATTGTAAACGCAGACAGTGATATTCCAATTTGAGGCCAATTTTCAATTCTCTCACAACAACCTAAAATTTAATAGACTCAGGCCATAGACATGCTACATGATTTTTGATTGCCTATGATAAATCACATACTCTACAGGGAGAAAATTTTCATTGTAGTTTAAATTTCGCTATTACGCTAATGGCAAATTGGCTAAATTTTAATTCTGGTTTTTATTTCATCTTCAGAAATCTCGCAATGATAGCTTTTATAATTTGAATTCAAAGGTCAAAAATCACATAATTAATCCCATGGAATTGAACAGTCTGAGCCAGGGCGCTATATTAAATTCCGTGTAGATTATCATCCTGTAGGGTACTTGAGGATGAATACATTTATGCTTGATTAAAATTGATATGCTAAATGAAAAACTTTCCATTAGTGCAATCGTGCCACAATTATTTACGTAAGACACCATACTTCCAATGATGCCGGCACAACAACCGTCAAAGTAGCTACAAAAATTACACTGGTTAATACGGTATTAGAATTTCCGAGAAACATCATAATCAACAGTATGATTTTTGTAGGAGACTTACCTGCCAGAGAATTTGAAGGTGGAAATATGGGACCGGCTGCCTATTACTCCTGCAATTGTGGAGTATGCACATCTTCATACATAAACCCCGATACAGCTCTCGAAACAGCAGTGTTTCACAGCATAGCCGATCGACGTGCACACTTTGGGCCAAAACATCCAGGGTATTGCTACGAAGCAAATACAATGACGGTGAGTTAATCTTGCTACCAATGCGGGACATCAATCCTGTTTCTCCATAACCAAGGCACTTTACTAGTGTTGATATTCAATATTCAATTTGTGCGCAGCTATAGTAATGTGACTGGAATAAGGCAATTTAGTGAAACTTTTGATGCTCGTGGGTTTAGAGCTTACTGTTCTCCTATACCATTTTGACATTCACAAGTCAGTTGAACATTTTCATAATATAGTGCCGGCAAGTCAACTGAAAACTGATTTCAACCGTGCATTAAAAACTCACGAAAATGGTGTAAATATTACAGACAGACCAACTGAGAGAGACGTTGAAAGCTCGTGGACTGAGAGATGTATCTGGTTGTAAAGCAGAATTAGCAAAAAAGCTTCGCAAAGAGATGAAAGGTTAGTTTAGACTGAATACAAATTAACTTCAAATGATCAGTCTAGTTCTGGTCTGAGGCTATTTAACGCCAATACCTAATTATACAGGATGAAAATATACAACGGAGTTAAATTTAGCAAACCTTTGTTTTTTTGTATTTCAATTATATAACTCATTATTGGAAGATTGCTTTGTCTAAGACGAATTAAACTTTGCAAATTGTTTATTAGCAAAATAACTAAATTTAAATTCCAATGAAAATTTCTTTCTTGAGAGGCTCATGCTAGGCACTATAGACAAAGTAGCCAATTGCGTGATGTGTTGACTGTACATAACACATCACCAACCATATCTAGATTAAAGTTCCACAAAAATCGAGCCAACTCATTTAAATTTTTTTAAGTTGATTTGAGGGGGAGTAATATATAGACTCGCAATTGTATTTCTATTTCCACAGGGGTAAAAAGACTTCCAGCTCTACTCACAACAGGATTAAGTTTGACTGATATTGGGATTCCTCGTTACGAGATAGCCAACTGCGAGCCGCTGCATGATCTTAAAAATGTCATATATCACCTACTGACTGAGTTACCGCACCATCTCCAGGATGTTCAACCTCGGCTGAGGGAGAAGATCATATCATTCTGTGAGGGTGTCACAAGTATGTACATTTTTTGAGCTCCCATCAAGTGCTACAATGTAAAAAGTTTAGGGAAGTCAACAACGAAACATGCTTCCCAACTCGGCTGTAACGGAAAACATAGCCAGCTCACCTGGAATGAATCATAATGAAATAATAATAATGATATTGTAAAAATGATTTTGTATTAATCAAATCTAATTGAACAGCCATATTGTGCGGATTTCAACTTTACACAAAACTGCGCTAAACGAACTTGAATAGACTTTCCAACAAACTCAATTCGAAGTAACCTGTTACCTGTATTCAACTCACTATATCATTGACCTTGACTTCAAATACTCAAATGTGATATGTTGTTGTCTGTCCACCATCAACCTGAATCCAGCCAGATTTCCTCTCACATGCAGCGTAACAACTATTCAGATCTGAGAGGAAGATTTGTCTAAATGTTCAAACAGAAAATTGGGTTAAGACAAGCTGCGCCATCCATAAAATTAATTACTCTAATCAGTGAATAGGTGTCAATAACCTCGTCTTACTATGAAAGGAAACTGAACATGTACTGACAGTATCACTGAATTTTTGTTTAGCCGAAGAGCTACACATGTCTGGTGTGATGGCAAGACTACACCTGATAAATCTCACTCGGCTCTTACAGGACTATAGGAGCTTGGCAGCAGACCAGTAGGTGGACCTATGACACTCATTCTATGAAAGACGTCAAGTTTTAATCATGCCTGTTATTACTCCTTGGTTTTTATTTCGAATGAAATTTGGATCTAAAATTTTGCAGGGGCTAGCAGGCATGTGATTGAGTGGTAAAAATTTAGTCACAATGCCAAGTTCAAAAAGTCACACTTTTCGTTTTGTCGGTTATTTTTGCGGATATTTGACAGTCCTGGTATGCATCTCACTCACGAAAGTTGTAAATTTGGCCATTGAAGAACTAGTGAAATGATTTGACCATGAAATATTTAACTAAAAATTTCTAATTCAATGTTATCTTATCATATACAGGGGAAAAAGTTGACCCACAACTGGTCTTGAACCACCAACCTTCAGATCCCACTACTCTTAAGACATTAGCCTTAGCCATAGCCCTACAGTGGCTTGGATGGCAACATGCAAAAATGCTGACAACTGAATTTACAGAAAAATCACATTTACTCACAGTCGCATCTGATTTGCTAATGAGGTCGTAAAATACATCATAGTCGTATGAATCACATGCCTGGCTAGGTACCTCGGTATTAGTTTCTTAGTTGACAACAGGGTGGGGGATAGGGTCCACAGTTAATCACGCTGAAGGGTCAGTCCTCATAATAAGGATTTCAATTCACATGCAATTGTTGGTCTTCAAAAAGGCTAATCTTTAGGCTTTGTAAAGAATGGATATCAGCGGTGATTACTAAGGGGTGGGGAGAGGCAAGGGGCCATAGCCCCGTCACTTTTTACATAGCGCTATTTTAAAAAACACCATCAAATTATTCTTTACCAAACATGGCTTGGAGATGTCCAAGCAAATATCTGAGTTAACAGCACAGTGTATCTAGTCTGTGATCTATGGTGTCCAACATCTAGGCCAGTGTCCTGTTAAAATGCATTCAATGACCCTAAAAGCTTTGACGATTCAAAACGATTAACTCCACTTTCATAACTTCTTCAAGTTTCAAATTGAAGGCTAAAAATTTCAGCTAATATGTTACATGCACCCGTGATGTGATGGGTAGCAATAAACCTGAGATATCCATTTTAAGTGTTTTAGCCTCTCGCTAACTGCTGGCAACTTATTCCTCTTCTTTCTTTGTTGGCATAACTCCCAAAACCTAAAGCTAGAGTTCTCAGTTATCAATGAGTAACATAATTATGAGTTGCTGTTGATTTTATTATCTGATATAGGGTGAAGCAGAGGTTTTGATTGGGTTTGTTGGTAAGGCCAGCAAAAATCATATATTAGATCTGTGTCACCTCCCTCATCTGACTATCTGAGGCAATGAAATAAAAACCCCTCATGCCTCATAAGGAATTTTGGAAATAAATTATATATCACCTTCCTGGCCTCACATAAATTTCACTAAATAAACTGAAAAAAAACCTTTGCCTCATCACCAAGACTGAGTATGTACCCTAATTCATCATAAAAGTTGATGGATACCCCCATGGTACCCCAGCCGACTCTTGACATCTATGCACTTCCAAGTGTTTCTTTGACTTGACAGTGTAAAATGTATACATACATATCATGTGATTGGTACCAGAATTGGAAGTTTGAGCCAGTGTAAATCTCAAATATCTTATTTGAAAATTTTGGTGATGAATCATTTCAGGACAGGAATAAAGATCTATAAGATGCTGTTCTCTCTATGTGAGATCCAAAGACTTGCATACCAACCTGATGACAAGAGATGTAGCAGAGATGTCCTGCACTTCTATCTCAAAGCCACTACCTTTTTAACTGGATACTGTGAGATGTTTCCTCCAAACAACCTAAAAAAGATCAAGACAAGAGCTATGTATGGTAATCCATTCCACAGTCTAGTAGCACACATGGCAGATCTGTATAGAATCGTTTCCTTGAGGTCCATTGTCACAGAAGGATGCGAGAGAACCTTTCTTGAATACAGGTATGTGTGGTACAGATTACTTTGCATTGAAATAATCACATGAACTTGCCTCCGATGGTTTACATATCATAGACAGAGTAATATTACGCTCAAATATTTACCATCATCGCAAACAGATGATGCAATTGGTTACCAATTAGTTAAATAAAACTTGGACATTAGATCTGTGTCAGCTCCCTTGTCTGACTTTCTGAGGCCATAATTTGAAAAGGCCTCACGCCTCATCCAGAACTTTGGCATTAAACTATAATAATATATAATATGAGTTTATTTATATACCGCTTTATGAAATCTGCAAGCAGATAACTTCTAAGCGGTTTGGCACTACATATTACTATGAACTAAAGTATCTCCATGCCTAGTACGTATTTCACCAACTAAACTGAAAAACAGCCCATGCCTCAAGAACACAACTGAGGATGTGCCCTATATTGTCATAAATTTCATAGTTTTGGGCATACCTGCAACACAGGGGGATATGACCCTCTGAGACAGATCTAATGCATTGGTTTTCACTTACTTAAGGAACAAATTAGAGTTCAAAGAATTTTGAAATCCCAGGTTACCAATGCCAAAATTATCATGATCCACATGAGGTGGCATGATGTGACGCAAAGATGTGATGATTCTTGCCATCCAGGTGTAAAGTGCTTCCCCCCCCCCCGCAGTATACAACATATATGATTTTGCAGCAATAACTTTTACCAACTTCTAAATGCTACCTTCTTCATAAATTAATTTCACAACTCCTTGAGAGAATTGACAAAAATAATTTATTCTGTGCTAATTAAGACCTGGTCGGTATATACCTTATGACAGCATTCCACAACACAACTATCATATCCGTATTATCACTTTGGATAGAGAGCTGGCAAGAACCACTAACAAACACCCTGAGGAAATGATGCTACAGATGATATTTAAGAGCCAATATCAGGCGCAAAGGAGAGCACAGGATCCAAGGATAAAAAAGTTCCTTGAAACACAGAGAAAAGTAGACAAGTCAGCCGTGTCGTTGGCAGCGCACCACCTAGATGAATCTGGGAGGACCATTTTCACCAACCAGTACATGGAAAAGTACAAGGTAAGCAGACAAACAGGAAATAACAATGATTCCCATGCAAACTAGTACATCATAATAAGGAGTTTTTAACTTGGTCACCTAGGCTTGAATATAGGGAGGCCAATTTGTGAAGAAGCATGAATTTCATTAGTCTATGTTATATTCAAATTAATAGTAGGCCTAATATAATAATCATTTGTATAGTATTTTCAAAAAAAATGTGATACAGCCTACCATTACGCTCAGTGCCAATGACATTTCGTGTCTAATATCCTAGAAAGTCTACCAAATACGTATGCACCATCTACATATTTGAATTAACGCGTTATATATTCATATTTTCATTAGATGGCTTGCATATGGACATTCCGCCGGATTGCTGACTTTATCAAACTAGGTCCTGGAGTCTGGTATGAGACTTGTGCTAATGGTATAATCTTTAAAGATGGGCCTGATAATGATAAAGAACAGGAGGGCACAAATCTACATCATTTCAGGTAAAACCTAGACCTGATGTGCTGCACAACTGAAGTTTTACAATAGCAATTCAATGTAAATGACTTTGAGTGCAAGGCAGAAGAGATGTGCAAAAGTCACATTCTATTTCCGACCATTATCTTACATCATTTGCACAACTTCGTTCATTACTTTTGATAACTTTTGATACTTTTGTTTATGTAGTTCTACGTTTGCAAACTGGTCTTTTTCACAACAGGAATTGTTCGGTGGAAAAGATAAACCTAGAAGTGGAGAGAGACTGGACAGAATGCAGAAGGCTAGGGGGAATCCTAGGAATCTCTATCCTAAGGGACCTTGCCATAGGTGTGTTGTGTGTGTGTAAAACAGCTTATCAAGTCAACATAATGATAACAACCATCAGTGCAGATAGAGTTTGGGCTCTGAAGTTTGAGTTGTTTTTGAATTTCAGTATTTCACATATAGATTTTGCAATATGGTGTGATTATCATATCAGTTCAATTTAAGGGTCACTGAAAATATCATGCAAAACTTCAAAACTAGCAAAAAGACATTTGCGATACGAATGCTTGATAGTCTATAGATATGCTATCCCGCTATGCTATTTACTTTATGTCTTGGGCAAATGATTTCAATCCATAACCAAAATGTAAAACTTTGACAAAGTTGATTGAAATGAACTTGTGTCATCACCAGTAACCATTACAGAGTCAACATCATCCAGGAATACTTGTCTCAGCTATTGTAGTTTCATTCACATTTCTGCTCTGAAACCCCAACAATTCATCTTAAAATCCATGTCAAAACTTGACGAAATTTATTTTCAGATGATCAAATGGTAGTGGAAGATTCAATAGGATCGGACGACGAAGCATACGACGCAAAAACTGATGATGAGGATGAAAGTATGCTGATGGATATGCCATTAGGTAAGATATAAGTGCTATAGGAGACCACAGCATACATTTATGCTTAACAAGTACCAGGCCGACAGAAAAACAACCAGCATTCACTATTATCATAAAACCCATAAACTACATGTGTTTTCCTGGTGGCATAGGTCAATTATCAATTATCCATAAACCAATCATGTGTAGATCCTTATGTACCTTTGCTAAAATGATTAAACGTTGATCGAAAGAAAGACTATACCATAAAATTGACAAAACCCTTCTCATCTTGCTCCTTTTAGACTCAGACGATGATATGAGTGATGAATTGGCTAGTGAAAGCAACTCAAAGATAGGTAAGATACAGCTGGGAATGTCTTCGGGGGCTCAGATGTATTCAGCATAGTCCATTTGTGAATAGCATAGATTTCGTTTCTGAGTGCAGTTTGTCCAGATTGCTCCAAAGGCGTCAATGGTCTAACTAAACACACTACAGCGGTTCAAACCACAGCCCGACAGCAGACAATAGTATTTTATATGGTTTTCAAACACCAAAGGAACCGCAGTGGTCTATTTGTTAACAAAGTGACGTTTTATTCGAACCGCTGCCAGATCGTAGTGGCTAAAATTTTATAATTGTGACATCATGCAAATTGTGGCAATGTATGTAGGTGATAAGATCCTCACAAAATTCCATTTTTTATATGGTAACACATACAGAGGTTTAGTACTCCCTTCTGTACAGCAAATAAACTAACCTGTCTTTCTTAAATTATTTTGTAGAAGTAAATACTTTACACAAGGGGAGGGGCAAAACCTGCAATCAGCATACAGAGGATAATATGCCAGGTATGTACTGATTTTTATAACCATTGGATGACCAGTGATAGTTGCTAGGGTGTTGAGTGTTGGTTGAGCAAACAGTTTGAGGGCTACAACAGTACCGTTTTGGGCATGAGTTGCGCAGGCACTACCATACCTGCAGTTAGCTCCTCGTACACCGAGCACACGACCGTTGGAGCCCTCAAACTACTCCAAGTCCTGCTCAATCACTTAAACATTTTGATCCTAAGGAACAGGGGAGAGGACTTGATCATGTAATAAGTTGCACAACTCGAAATAATGTGAATGGAGAGTGCTGATACATGGAGGGGTTAAAACTCATATACACGTTAGTTATATTGAGTAGGCACTTACCTGATAAAATATATCTTGTTTACAGATACCAGTAGTCATAACACAGCTAGGAATCCGTCCTCGGTGATGAACTCTCCTGTCACAAG
>ERZ1740052.292-NODE-292-length-17698-cov-5.562319_pt1 | contig 17698 bp, 18 predicted proteins | sample MGYA00581750_ERZ1740052 | MGnify/ENA primary metagenome ERZ1740052 (study PRJEB43018, sample SAMN04849743) | marine metagenome | isolation source: floating plastic debris | place: Pacific Ocean | collected 2008-08-30 | study: EMG produced TPA metagenomics assembly...
GGGACCCATTTCCAGCGCCTGCCCTGCACCATAGGGTGGCTTGCCTGCACCAAAGGGAGCATCGCCATAATTTTTGGGGGCTGAATACTCTGCACCAAACCGGCTAGCTGGCACCGCATCTTCGGGCGGCATCGCTTCTAGATAAGCCTGCACCTGCTCGTTGGCAAAATAGTCCTTGAGGGTAACGTTGCTCTGGTCTAAATCCCTAAAGAAAGGAAAGACATCCTGCTGCAGCCAGCGTTCGGTATAGAGACACAGCCCAGGCAAAAGATCGGGAGCCCCTTCAGAATGGCTCTTGATAAACGAAATGGGCTCATTTTCGTGGCTGCGCTCTAGGGCATAGGTCGCTTCTTCGGTCTGCCCCAGGAGCACTGCACACACGGCCTGCTCTAAATACACATCTTGACGCTCGGTCAATAAAGCAAGACGCTGTTTGGCTTGGCGGACAAGATTTGGCTGATGCTTGGCAAAGCCCCTGGCCAGGAGCGCATATACAGACAGGTAGACACCAACCGATGAGGGGCGTTGAGCCTCAGCCTCAAAAATATCTTGCTGTTCTGCCGAGGTTAGATAGCTGCGCAACTGTTGGACAAAACGCAGAAAATCTTCAACGCTTAGCCCCGAGGCATCATCATTGGCACCGTCAATGCCGCCCCGCTTCGCTAGCATGGACTTCAACAGAGTAATACCCTGGCCTCTGGCTGCTTTATCGGCCAGGGGACGGGCTACCAGTTCCAAAATCCGATATGGCTTTAGCTTATCGAGGTCTGCTTGGATATCGGCTTGCATATCGGGAAACAGACTTTCCCGAATCATTAGCTCTTGACCGGTTTCTAAGGACTCTGCCGCATTTTCGTACTGGTGCTGCTGCGACTGTTCTCGTCCCTGCTACAGACAGGCCAGTCCCAGGGGGAGGACCACATCTGACAGGGCTTCTTGGGAACTCCCGTCCAAATTACTAGGGCCACTGGTCAAGTAGGGTCGCCCCAGACGAATCACCAGCTCATATTCACCGAGTTCGAGCAAAATGAGCAGTGCGCCAATCAGCTGCTCTTCATAAATTTCAATAGAAACTAGTTCAGAGCCCGCTGCCAATAGCTTTGCATCGTAGGTCTGGCGCTTGCCAGAGTCCCGCAAAGCGTCATATGCCATATCAATCAGCTGCTTACGCGACTGAATCGCAAACTCCGAATACTCCCGCCGGGGTAATTGTAGAGTCCGGTCACGGTGAGCTTGCTCCAGTTGTTCCGCTGTCGCTTGCATGGGCAAACCCAGGATTCGATAGTGATCTAGCGGAATTTGCACAGTGACTTCCTTAGCATTCGAGTTGACTTCGACTTGATGGATAAAACCTTTGAGAACGTCATTACAGACATGAACGAATATTCGCTGGCCATGAATGTATGAAAACTACCTAAGCGGGTTAAAACAGTCATTTACTAAAAACCGCATTCATAATAGCGATGAAATGCTGATATTTGAAAGCCTACAGCAATGAATCAAACTTTTCAGCCAATTGATCGCAGAAATTAGGGCTTTAAACTTATTACCTAGGGCTAGCATTTTCACGTAAGCGGAAGCCCGTAAATCCACCTGCTTTGCTAGGCTGCCCACGGTAGCAATTTTCATATATTGGACTTATTACCCGCAGTTATAGCCATTAATTCATCAGTATTGCCTGCTTAATGTAAGTGAATATTCGGACAGATTAGAGAACATCAATCGCTAGGAAAGCGAGATTGTCGTCTAAAATTATGTTCGGTCGATTTTAACTCAATCAGGCCAACGACCATCTGTGTTATGGCAAGTTGATCATGAACTGATCACTTTTTTGGAATAATCATAATTTGTATTGCGGCGAGGCGATTAGCAAGCCAATGGTTCAGGAAAGGACATTACCAACATTTCAAGCGACTTCAGCAAAGATAGATAAGCAAGAGGGCCTGAGGATATATGAGGACATGGTCCTGGGTCGGTACTTTGAAGATAAGTGTGCCGAAATGTACTACCGGGGCAAAATGTTCGGTTTTGTGCATCTCTATAACGGGCAAGAAGCCGTATCGAGCGGTGTGATCAAGTCCATGCGTCCCTATGACTATGTGTGCAGCACCTATCGCGACCATGTCCATGCCTTGAGTGCCGGAGTGCCTGCTAACGCCGTGATGGCTGAGCTATTTGGAAAAGAAACCGGCTGTAGCAAAGGCCGGGGTGGCTCGATGCACATGTTTTCTAAAGAGCACAATCTACTGGGGGGCTTTGCCTTTATTGGTGAGGGGATTCCGGTTGCCTTGGGGGCCGCCTTTCAGTCGCGCTACCGTCGTGATGCCCTGGGTGATTCGTCTGCGGATCAGGTGACTGCTGCATTCTTTGGCGATGGCACCACGAACAATGGTCAGTTTTTTGAGTGCCTGAATATGGCAGTCCTGTGGAAGCTGCCAATTCTGTTCGTAGTTGAAAATAATAAGTGGGCTATCGGTATGGCCCATGAGCGGGCCTCATCGCAAACTGAGATTTATCGTAAGGCCAGCGTATTTGGCATGCCGGGCTACGAGGTTGATGGCATGGATGTGCTGGCGGTGCGGGATGTGGCCCAAGCAGCCGTTGCCCGTGCCCGCGCTGGGGAAGGCCCAACGTTGATTGAATGTTTGACCTATCGATTCCGGGGGCATTCGTTGGCGGACCCGGATGAGCTGCGATCGCAAACCGAAAAAGACGAGTGGCAGGCCCGCGACCCCTTAACTCGCATGGAAGCCTACATGATTGAGCAAAACCTGGCCGATGACGCCGAGCTAAAAGCTATCAAGAAGCGAATCGAGCGTCACATCGAAGATGCGGTTAAGTTTGCTGAGGAAAGCCCTGAGCCCTCGCCTGACGAACTCCGTCGCTACATTTTTGCCGAAGAGTAACGTCCGTAGACCACACGCCTAAAAAATCACAGGAAAATCAACAGGAATGGCAGAAACACTTTTATTTAATGCCCTGCGGGAAGCCGTAGATGAAGAAATGGGCAGGGACGAAACTGTCTTTGTCTTGGGAGAAGATGTCGGTCACTACGGCGGCTCCTACAAGGTTACCAAGGGTCTTTACGAAAAATATGGCCCCCTCCGGGTTCTAGACTCCCCCATTGCTGAGAACAGCTTTACGGGGATGGCGGAGGGTGCGGCCATGACCGGTCTGCGCCCCATTGTTGAAGGCATGAACATGGGGTTTTTGCTGCTGGCCTTTAACCAAATTGCCAACAATGCCGGCATGCTGCCCTACACCTCTGGCGGCAACTACCATATCCCCATGGTGATCCGTGGCCCCGGTGGTGTGGGTCGTCAGCTGGGGGCAGAGCATTCCCAGCGTTTAGAGGCTTATTTTCAGGCGGTACCGGGTCTAAAGATTGTGGCCTGCTCTACGCCCTACAACGCCAAGGGGTTGCTCAAGTCAGCCATTCGCGATAAAAACCCCGTCCTCTTCTTTGAGCATGTGCTGCTTTATTACGTGTAAGTAGAGCTGCCGAGCGATGAGTATCTGGGGCCGGTGGACTAGGCGGTTGTGGTTCGCCCCGGTTAGGATGTAACTATCCTCACCTACTCCCGCATGCGTCACCATGTGTTGCAGGCAGTCAAAGGCATTGAAGCCCAGGGCTTTGACCCAGAGGTCATCGACCTAATTTCTTTAAAGCCCATCGACTATGACACCATTGGCGCATCGATTCGCAAGACCCATAAGGTGATCATTGTGGAAGAATGCATGAAAACCGGCGGTATTGCGGCAGAAATTATCGCCTCCATTAACGATCGCTTCTTTGATGAGCTGGATGCTCCGGTGATGCGGCTATCCTCCCAGGATATTCCCACCCCCTACAATGGCCGACTGGAGAGTCTGACCATTGTGCAACCTAAGCAGATTGTGGAAGCTGTCGAAAAAATGATGCTGGCACGGGTATAGCCTGTCCGCCCATATTGCTGGCACAGAGGGTAGCCATCCTCTGTGCTTTTTTATAGATTGACGCCCACAGCAAGGGGCTAATTGGGTGGCAACCTATAATAGGATGTTCTGTTGGATAGCTCAGTCGCACAAGGACCGGTGTATGGATAGTACGGAGAAGGGCCATGGGTAAACAACGCTCGATGTTGGTGGTGATTGTGGGACTTGCGATCGCAGCCATAATTACCATTGTGCAACTGCCCACCCAGCTAGGGTTAGACCTGAGGGGCGGTTCTCAACTTACTCTCCAAGTACTGACCAATGAGCAGATCACCCAGATCTCCGAACGGGAGTTAGAAGCGGTCCAACGGGTGATCGAAAATCGGGTTAATGGTCTGGGTGTTTCCGAAGCCATTGTCCAAAGTTCCGGCCAAGATCAGCTCTTAATTCAGCTACCCGGCGTCAGCGATCCTGGCCAAGCCCAGCGCGTACTGGGAGGCACAGCTCAGCTAGAGTTTCGAGCCCAAAAGCCAGGTACAGAAGGTGAGCTCAGGGCAATTTCAGACATTGTTAACCAGCAAGAAGTTCAACAGGCAAGCATACTGGCCGTTGGCAACAACAATATTTCAGATGAGGACCTCGCTGAACTTGAAAAAGTTACCACTGACCTTCAAGCTAGCCGTGAAACGTTGCTGGAACTATTTGAAGATACTGAACTTGGCGGAGATAAGCTAAGAGACGCCCTGGCAAGCCCCCTTGGCACCGGTCAATCCTGGCAAGTGTCCATCTACTTTAACAATGAAGGAGGGGCACTTTTTACTGAGATGACCCGCAACATTGCCGGTACAGGAAGGGTTCTGGGCATTTTTCTAGATGAGCGGCTGATCAGTGCCCCCACCGTTGATGTGCAGTACGCCGCCACAGGTATTCCCGGCAACAGTGCAACCATCTCGGGTAGTTTTAATGCCGATGCCGCTAGAGACTTAGAAATCCAGCTCAGGGGCGGCGCCTTGCCCGTTCCCGTAGAAGTCATAGAAAACCGTACAGTAGGGGCCACCTTGGGCCGCGATAGCATTCAGCGCAGTCTTTACGCTGGTATTGCAGGATTAGCGTTAGTGCTCATCTTTATGGCCGTTTACTATCGTCTACCCGGTATTTTGGCCGACGTTGCCCTAGTGGTCTATGCCCTCTTAACCTGGGCGGCCTATAACATTTTGGGCGTAACCATGACCCTGCCAGGCATTGCCGGGTTTATCCTCAGTATCGGTATGGCCGTAGATGCCAATGTGCTGATTTTTGAACGTACTCGTGAGGAATTACGAGCAGGCAAAACCCTCTACCGCTCTGTGGAGTCAGGGTTTTACCGGGCATTCTCCAGTATTCTCGACAGTAATGTCACCACAATTATCGCCTGTGCAGCACTGTTTTGGTTTGGAGCAGGTCTGGTCAAAGGATTTGCCCTCACCCTAGCAGTGGGGGTGGCCGTCAGTCTGTTTACAGCCTTTACCTGTACTCGCAACCTGCTGTTTTTTGTCATCAGCTTTCCACAATTTCGCAAGATAGGCTACTTTGCCCCTAGCCTAGCCGCCGATCTGCCCTCTACGTCCCAACCGTCTCAATCATGAAACTGAATGTCGTCAAACAACGGGGTATCTGGTGGCTCATTTCCGGTCTCCTAATTGCAGTTAGCATCGCAGCCATGGCGTTGTCCTGGTCCCAGTTCAACGGCCAGGTTAGACCCGGTCTAGGCTTTATCGGCGGCACCCGTCTCCAGCTAGAGCGTGACTGTAGCGAGGCAGCTGCCTGTGAGAATCCCATCGAAATTACCGACATCCGAGAGATTTTGGATGGCCAAGGCTTAGAGGGCAGCAGTCTGCAATTAGTGGGCAACTCTGGGCAAGGTATTGCCATCCGTACCCGGACCCTAGATGTAGATGAACAGACCAATCTACGCTCGGCATTGACAGAAACCCTGGGCCAGGTTGACCCCACCGCCTCCAAAATCGACGTCGTCGGCCCTACCCTCGGTAAACAGCTTTTAATCGCGGGTCTATTATCCCTATTGGTGGCCTTTGCTGGCATCACCGTTTATTTAAGTCTCCGGTTTAAGTTTGACTATGCCCTGTTGGCCCTATTGGCCCTAATGCACGACGTCGTCATTACCCTGGGTATTTTCTCTATTTTGGGACTTGTCCTAGGCTACGAAGCAGACAGTCTGTTTATTGTGGCACTGCTCACCATTGTTGGTTTTTCCGTCAACGATACGGTGGTCATTTACGATCGCATCCGTGAGAATTTCAAACTAATGCCCGACCAGGGGGTGGATAAAATTGTTAACGAGGCAGTTAACCAAACCCTGGGACGTTCTATCAACACCACCATGACAACGGTGTTGCCGCTGTTGGCCATCGTGTTCTTCGGCGGAGATACCCTTAAGTTCTTTGCCCTCGCACTGATCATCGGCTTTTTAGCAGGAGCCTATTCCAGCATCTTTATTGCCAGCACTCTGTTGGCATGGTGGCGTTCTGGCTCTAACTCCAATACAGATATGTCCACCCCTGTCCCAGAGTAAGCCTCAGCTCAACAGCTGAAGACATTCGTAAACTACCCAACGTGACTGCTCCCAACGGCTCTAGAAACATCGACGGCACTCGTACCGCTACAGAGGCAACGGAGAAAGCGATTGAAGCCCTACGGCAACATTCTCTTACCCTGTGGTGGCGGCTCACTGTTGGCGTCTGGTTAACAGTGGGGCCGTTAACCCTGTGGCAGCTGCGTTCTGAAATCAGTTTGCTGTTGGACTATTTCACCTGGACCTCTGTTTACTACGGCCTAAAGTACAACTTCCTAGGCTCTGTGGGATTTTTTCTGTGTGTCAGTCTGGCCAGTACTCTCATCATCCGTGAGATTCGCCATCTCACCCTGGGCATATCCCCAATAGAGCACAAACGTCTGGAAAAGCAGTTGGCCCAGATCCATCGTCAGGGCTCTTCGCACCCATTGTGGTCATTGGTCCATCGCCCGTAGGCACATTAGATTAATCGAAAATATTTGCAAACTCACTGAACAATGGAGAAATCTCATCGCTAAAATGTCGGGTCTACACGTCTCGGCTCTACCATGCGACTCACCACTGACCGACTCATTATCCGCAACTGGCATCCACTCAACGACGCTCAGCAGGCCTGTGATATTTACGGCGATCCACGGGTAACCCGTTGGCTATCGAATAGCGCTGCCGATAGTTCAATTTTGATCACCCAGCAGAGACTACAGCGCTATTGTGAGCGCACCGATCGCCTCGGTATTTGGGCCGTCGTCGAAACAGCAATTGACCGTGCCATCGGTAGCATTCTGCTTGTCCCGTTGCCCAACAGTGACAAAACAGACAGCGATAAGATCGAAATTGGCTGGCATTTTCGTCCCGCAAGTTGGGGCTACGGCTATGCCACTGAAGCCGCTCGCGCCCTTCTCAACTACGGGTTTACCGAGCTAGCGCTGCCCACCATCTATGCCGTCACCACCCCAGACAATATCCGTTCCCAGCGGGTCATGGCCCGGTTAGGTATGCAGTGCTTGGGCTCTACCGAAGCGTACTACAATCACCACTTGCAGCTTTACCGCTTGAGCGCTGACCATTATTCCTCGGGCCAACTGGCCTCAATGGTCGATAGCACCGTATCAACGTCAGTACCGCTGACATAGTCCACCATGCCAGTCCAAAAGGTCCCCGTGCCCACAGCGGCTGGCATTAGGTCAGAGCCATCAAATCGAATCGTCTCGGCCTGGGCCAGTACCGATGCCATTTGTCGGATACCGTCATTGGGGTAGAGGGCCAAATCTACGTCTTGATGGGGGCTAATGTAACCACGGGCAGCCCAACGTTCATGGGGAGTCACCGTCGTCAAATAGGCCATCGCAGCTTGGGCCGCTGGCGTGTTGTTAGTCATGGCGACCACCAGACCACCGGTCAGGAGTGGCGCTGTGGATCCTTCCCCAGGCAACAAAAATACCTGGGTATCTCGACCCGGTTCAACGGTATCAGGTAAAAAATCGGTAATAAAGCTGGCCTGACGGTGTAGGTAGCAGCCCGGTGGTTGCTCAAACAGGGGAGTTGGGGCATCGCCAAAGGGAGTGCTGATGGCCCCAACAACGCCACCACGCACGTAGCGGTCATTGCGCACAATTTCCCCAAACTGCTGGACGGCCTCTTTGACCGGTGGAGCATTGAAGGGAATCTCGTGGGCCACCCACTGGTCGTATATCTCAGGTCCGGCTGTACGTAACAGAATATCTTCTACCCAGTCGGTACCGACCCAGCCCGTGGCATCACCACTGTCCATACCCAAACACCAGGGTGTGTTGCCCTCAGCCGCAATTTTCTCAGTGAGCGTCATCAGCTCATCCCAACTGGCTGGAATGGTATAGCCTGCGGTTTCAAAGGCATCGGGGTTGTACCACACCAAACTTTTAGGATCGGCCCGCATCCATACACCGTAGACGTTGCCATCCACCGCGCCCAGATTTACCCAATCGGGGCCAAATGCCGTGGTCAATGTGGCCACATCCATTACATCATCTAGGGGGGTGAGGGCCCCCTCCCGCGCGAGATCCGCCATCAGGCCCGGCTGTGGAAATATTGCCAGATCAGGGACATCCCCCCCAGCCACTCGAATTGGCAGGACGGTGGTAAATGCGTCAGTCCCTTCGTAGATCACCTCAATCCCAGTCTCAGCTGTAAACGGGGCAAAGGCCTCTTCAACAATCTCCTGACCCACTCCGGTCAGGGAGCCTAAAATCAACACCGTGTCTTCACTGCGACTGTTTTGAGACGCCCCATCGCAGGCCGTTAGTAATAGCAATAGCCCAAAGAGACTAACGGAAAAAGAGTTGGGGCGCATAGCATTTGAAGCTGAGTGATTTCAGATAGTGTATCGCCATCGCGCAGAGGTGTCGTTCTAGCCTATTAGAGAGGTGTTCTATAGGAGCGTTCTATTAAGCTTAAAAGGCCCGGAACACATAGGGTAATAGCTAGAGGCGCTGGTGTAAAACCGCAGGGCAAATCGCCAAAACAAACGCGATAGTTGAAATAGCCCCAGGGCCAACAAACACGCCCCAGTCAGCCAGGCATAGTCAATTCGATTTAGAAAGATTTGGGCTGGGACCGTTGTCAAAAATGCCACCGGAATCACAAAGGTAAAGAAGATGCGAAAGGCGGCTGGATAAGCCACGATGGGAAACCGCCCGGCCTCTAGGAAACTGCGCAGCACCTCGGTGACATTATAGATTTTGACAAACCAAATACTGGTGGCTCCCAACATAAACCACAGGCTGTACAAACTCATAAAGCCCAGGGCAAGGGGGCCGACGGCAGCGAGATAATTTCCCAGCCCCAATCCTAACTGATTGCCTGCGTAGATCACCATGGCGGCCCCCAGCACCAAATCTGGAAATCCCCATGGCGAGATGGTGCGCGCCGATAGCCAAAATTGGGAGCTAATGGGTTTTAGGAGGACAAAGTCGAGGGTGCCTTCCTGAACATGTTTGACAATTCGATTGAGGTTGGGGCTCAAAAATGTGGCGGCGAATCCTTGCAGCATGGTGAACACCCCTAGCACCACTAGGGCTTCTTGCCACTGCCATCCTTGAAACTCATAGCCAGTTCGATAGAACAAAAATAGCCCAAATAAATTGCCACCTAGGGCCGTGAGGCTACTAAAGGTGGCAATTACAAAGTTTAAACGGTATTCAAGTTCAGCTGCGATCGCAACTTCCCAAAACAGCCGCAACACTCTTAAATACCGCTGCACTGCTGCCAACTCCACGTCGTCAGCTCTATCGTATCAACCCGAGAAGATTGTATGGGCACGAATGCCGCCTCAAAATCCCTAGGCAGAATGCTGACCATCCACATAACGCTTGAGCTCACCCTGCAAACGATAGCGGGCTCGAGCGATGCGAGACTTGACGGTTCCCAGGGAAACCCCCGTAATCTCAGCAATTTCCTCATAGGGTAATCCCTGAATTTCTCGCAAAACGATTGTGGTCCGAAAGACTTCAGGCAGTTCAGCAATAGCAGCCTGCAGGCGATCGTAAAATTCGTGGGTCATCATGGTGTCCACAGGACTAGGATCTTCCGATGCGATCTCCCAATCAACCTGACCATCATCTAAATGACGTGGCGCATCTAGCGACAGGGTACCGGCGTGACGCTTGCGTTTGCGCAGCTCGTCGTAAAACAAATTGGTGGTAATACGACTCATCCACCCTTTAAATTTCACAGGTGACTGTAAACGATTCAAATTGCGATAGACGCGAATCCAAACCTCTTGAGCCAAGTCAGCCCGATCAGACCAATCGGGCGCAAGATGGTACAGCTGACGATCTACGTGGGACTTGTAGCGACGCATCAGTTCCGAAAACGGTGCCTGTTCTGGATAACGATGACACTGACATACAGTAATTAATTCGGCTAAATCTAGCTGATTAAGTTGCTCAGCAGCGAGTTTTTGACTGTTGGACTGAATAGTCTGAAAAGCAGAAAGCTTGGCAACAGAATTAAGAGCTTCACCAGATAAAGAGCGCGCGTCAAGTTGAATAGTAGTCATCATAAAAACAATTCAGGAAGTTGTTTAATACTAAGGCTGAACTCATTAGGTATTACACCTAAACTTAGCCAGAAAGAATGACAGTCTCTAAGATGGATAAAACAAGCATCCCGTGAGCATCATCGAGCTTGGTAGCCCGTTTAATCAAAGCTGTCTCTATCAGACATCAGCCGTATAAATGAGCGGTTTCCTCAGAAAAATTGCTCATTACTACTGTAATCGGAACCCCATGGATAGTCCGTAAAGTGTTAGTTAAGAGATAGCCAATATACGCTTTTGTTTAGTAGAAAAATTCAAGTTAATAGGTGAAGATATGGAGCCTATGAAGAGAATCAAATTTGCTTTAAAGCTATTACCTTGACCCTACATATTAACTTTGTATAGACATAGTCAAATTCATCGTCTCTACATATACTTAAGTGCGCTGTGTATGGTTTGGATTTATCTACTTAAGCACCCATGCCTGAGTAGCGTTTTAGCCCCCGTCGCCATAGCCAGCGGTTTAGCCCCCAAAAGAGCACACACCACAGAATTGTTATGGCTATGCTGTGGCCAATGTTGACGGGCAACCCAACGATTAGACTGGCCGGGACATAGATCAAATAGGGAAACGGCGTCCAAAACACAGCCGCACGGACTGCATCAGGAAACAGGGTGAGGGGAGCCACCATGCCTGAGAAGAATGTGTAAAGCAAGAATGAAAACTGTTCAATGGCCGTTGCCCGCTCAACCCAAAAGGCCACCATGGCATAGGTATATTGCATTAAAAAGCGTAGACAAAAGGCCAACCCAATGGCCAATACCCCCCATAGGAAATGGGCCGGCTGCTGACGAGCCGCAGGATACAGCCAAAGAAAGAGGCCGATTAAGGCAACAATAAAGGGAAGTCTAGCCAACCGCTCTGCCAAATGGGACAAAAAATGACGCCAGCCTGGGTCTAAGGGCTGTAGCAGCAGCGGCGATAGACTGCCTTCGAACACTTCCCGCTCAACATCCCAAATAACCCAAACAACGGTTAGCTGCCGTACTACAAAAACGGCTAGAAAATAACGCACGACCTCATCGGGTCTCAGCTCAAACTGTCCGCTGCGGGCGGCCTCTTGCCACAGTCCCATCAGAATTAGGGGAAACGAACCGGAGAGCACCCAAAACATGAGTTCGGCACGGTACTCAAGCATGTAGGCATAGTAAACCGATAGCAGCGTCGGGATTACTCGCAGGGGACGCTGAAGCACATTAAGTCGAGGCATTGCTACGGGGTATTGACGTGCTGGAAAGCAAATGGGTTTTGAGCGCTATTGCATCCGTCAGGTTAGGTAGGGTAACGGGCACCTCTAAACGCCCTACATGACAACGGCCAATGTGACCAACGCTGTTGATCAGCCCAACTCAAAGCCCAAAACTTCTTCAGTGCTTAGTTTAGTTGGTTATGCTGACAGTAGGTGAGCGAGGGCAGGGCAATGCTAAAAATTTCAAATCAGGTGGCAATTCCCGATAGTGAGATTGAATTGCAGGCGGTGCGATCGCAAGGTGCAGGCGGTCAAAACGTGAACAAAGTCGCCACCGCCATCCATCTACGGTTCGATATACCCGCTTCATCTTTACCAGACCGTTATAAAACTCGCCTACTGGCCCTAAACGATAGTCGTATTACCAAAGACGGTGTCATCAATCTTAAGTCCCAGGCCTATCGCACCCAGTTACGAAATAAAACTGACGCGTTGGCAAGGCTCCAGCAGTTGATTCAGGCGGCCATGGTGGTCAAAAAGAAACGCAAACCCACCAAACCCAGTAAAGCCGCTAAAAAAAGACGTCTCGACAGCAAAACTAAACGCAGTCAGCAAAAAGCCTCCCGCGGCCGCGTAAGTTATGAAGACTGACCAACATCATGCTGACTCTGGATGAAAGTATTCATAGATCTGTTGGGCTAGCTGAGGACCAATGCCTGATACCGCCGTCAACCGCTCTACGCTAGCCTCACGAATGTAATCAATAGAGCGAAACTCAGCCAACAGCATTTTCTGTCGATGGTGCCCCAGCCCTGGAATTTCACTGAGTCGAGAACGCCGCATCCGATCCGTGCGCTTTTTGCGATGGAAACTAACCGCAAATCGGTGGGCCTCATCTCGCAGACGACGCAATAGCTGCACACCAGGCTGCTCGGCCTCGGTGGGCAGCGGTGTTGACTCTCCAGGTAAAAAGATCTCCTCGCGCTTTTTTGCCAAACTCACAACATTTAACTCACTCAGCAAGTTCAGCTCCTTGAGCACCGCCACAACGGCTGAAAGCTGTCCCTTACCCCCATCAATCATCACCAGATCGGGCCAGTCTGGATTACCAATGCGTTCCTTCGATGGATCGTCTGCATACTTACGGAATCGCCGCCGAATCACCTCCGCCATGCTGGCAAAGTCATCGGAATGACCGCTGGTAACCTTCGGATTTTTAATCTTGTAATGGCGATAGTGCTGCTTTGCCGGTAAACCATCCACAAATACCACCTGGGACGCCACCGCATCCGACCCTTGAATGTGGGAAATGTCATACCCTTCAATACGTTTTGGCTGTCCCGGCAGATCCACAATCTCAGCCAAATCCTGCATTGCCTGATTATTACGATCGGCAAATCGTTGGGTGCGAGCCAGCTCATACTGGGCGTTTCGCTCCACCATTTCCACTAGCTCAGCTTTAGTCTGTCGCTGAGGTACTTCAATGGTCACCTTACGACCCTTCTGCTGGGTGAGAAACTCCGCCAGGATGTCAGCATCGGGCAGTGCATGCTGCACCATGATTTCACTGGGAATTTCCACCGCATCCACCTTCGGGTAATGCTCTTCGAGCACTCGCTGAAGAATTTGCCCCGGCGTTCCCGACTCAGTTTCTGCCACAAATCCCAAACGTCCCACCAAGCGTCCCGCCCGGATTTGAAACAGTTGAATACAAGTGTGCTGATCGTCTCCCGACAGGGCAATGGCATCTCGCGAAATCGTATCGTCGGGTAGTGCCACTTTTTGATGGGCGCTCAGGGTCTGCAACCCGCGAATTTGATCCCGTAATCGAGCCGCATGTTCAAAGTTCAGTTTTTCAGCCGCTTTTTCCATCTGAGCGGCCAAGATCGACTCCAGCTCCTGCACCCGTCCCTGAAAAACCATGGCCACCTTTTGAACAATCTTGTGATAGTCATCAGGCGTAATCAGCTCCTGACATACCCCTGGACATTGACCAATGTCGTAATTCAAACAGGGTCGATCTTTAAATAAAGGCTGACGTCGCTGTCGCAGCGGAAAAATTTTCTTGGAAATATGGAGCGTTCGACGTAGCAGCCCCGTATCGACATAGGGGCCATAGTAGCGATCCTTCTTCGTCTTCTTACGCCGCTTTCGGGTAATAAAAATCCTGGGATAGGCCTCTGACCAGGTGATGCAAAGATAGGGATATTTTTTATCATCCTTAAGCAACACATTAAAGTAGGGCTGGTGCTGCTTAATTAAATTGGCTTCTAACGCTAGGGCCTCTGCCTCGGTGTCAGTGACGATAAACTCAATATCGACCACCTGCGTCACCATCACCGCAATACGCGGCGCATGGTGATTTGAGTCCCTAAAGTAGGAACGAACTCGATTGCGTAAGCTTTTTGACTTACCAATGTAGAGAATTTGCTCATCCCCATCGCGCATAAAATACACGCCCGGTTCCTGGGGAATTTCCTTGAGTCTAGCCTCTAAGCGCTCGGGAGCTTTGAGTAGCGTCGTTGCAGCAGCGGCAGAAGGCACTAAAGGTCTGTCCTGTAAGGGTTGTCCCTCTCTATTTTGCATAGATTTCTAGGACCCATCGCACAATGTGGACTTTCCTTAGGAGAAACTTAAGGTTTCAACTGATGCGAGCAGGGTTACCAACTAACGCAGTTAGAACATCCTTAACAATCCTTGCTGACCCACCAAAATCTCTCGCAGCAGACTAATAAATGCCACCCAAATAATGGGAGATATATCCACACCACCAAATGGAGGAACCAGCTTACGGACGGGGATTAGAAATGGCTCGGTGGGCCAGTAAACCAAACTGAACGGAAACTTAGTTGACTCTGCTTCGGGATACCAAGTTAGAACAATCCGAAATATAAATAAGAGAGTCATCACCGCCAGCAGCGGCCCAACAATCCAATTGCCAACCGTGATACCTGACATCGTCAACCTTCCTCACCAAATGAGTAATTCACTTTAAGGATTGTAAAGCTTAGTCTAATTCTTGAGGACGTCAAACTAAGTTACAAACGCAGCAAAAACCCGACAACTCTTGTATATCAAGCATCTAGCGTTTCAATGAATATTGAACTCGCTTTTTGCCCAAATTAAAAGGCTTCTCAAGGTTAACGTTGCTCGATACTATATTAACCAAGCATTACAAACGTTTGCGAATCTAAAGAGTAGAGGCTATGACACCATCACTGACTAATTTCTTGTTGAGCCTGGTTGCTGGCGCTGCAGTTGTAGTTATTCCGGTAACTATTGCTCTTGTCTTTATCAGCCAGCGCGACAAAATTAAGCGATAGGTCCTACGAGTAGCTAATTTAAATCGGTTTTCTCGTCAGGCTTGTGGCACATTAGTCATCTGCGGCTGCATGTGCCTGTAACTGCTATTCTGACACGCACACATTTCAGAAACAGGTTCCTGGCTAATATTTTGTACAGATGATTTGAGAGTACGGCATTGGCTGTGCTCTTTTTTTATGGTCTTGACATACCAGTTCTACGGAATAGTGGGCAGTCCTTGCTAAACCCTGATAGCGTTTTCCAAACTGGGTCCTTGGTAAGACATTGACTATAAGCCTGATTTGCCTTTAATTTCCCAAAGACAAATCAAAGGCTGCCCGCTAGGATAGAATTGGTGGCTATGGTTGGCTTGGGCCCGTTAGCCCTTTCGGCACAGAGTCGCCATCATATGAGGAAGCAATTGTGAATTTTGGTACTCCTGTCCCACTGCTGGTTGGATTAATTCTTATTCTTGGTGCGATTGGACTTTTCTTTTTAGATAAGCTAAAGCCAGGCTATGAACGTAGTTCCGACAAGGTTTATTCCATTCTGCTTCTGATTTCAGGTATTTTCCTGATGGCGCATTTGGACATGCCCTTATTAGCATCCTTCCAACAGGTGATGCTAGTAGGCATGTTAACGACGCTAATTATTAATGACATTACCAAGCGAGAATCCAATCGCAACAGACCTGCGGAACGGGAGGGTCCTCCCCGACGAGAAGGACCCCGTCGGGTTTATCGTGCCGAGCTAGATGATTGGGATACTTCTGGGCCAAGACAGCCTCAAATCCCTAGTAATCGAGAGGGGTATCGCGGTGATGGTTATTACGATGACCGCTACGGCCCTCGTCCCTTAGAACCACGTCCGGGCTATGATGAGCGTCGCCCACCAGCGCGACTACAGCCAGGTCAGCCAGGTCGACCTGAGGAACAACGGTTTGAAAATTATTCCAACGAGCGCCCTGACAATCGCCGCCCCGATGCTCGGACTTCTTCTGAGCGACCTGATAGCTTCTACTCCAATCCCCGCTATGACGGCGGTGGGTCTCCCCCTCCAAACAATCGTCCTCAGCGTCCATCCCCACGTCCGTTGGATTCACCAGTAACAGCGGGTAATGGTGCGGGTCACAGCATGGGGGGATTGCCTCAGCCTCCTAGAAATTCAGATACGCGTAACGAGCGTCCCCCTCTGAATGTACGCCCTCGTCCGATGGACTCTACTGACGGCAACTATACGGATTTCCGTCCTGCGCAACCCAGCGATGGTAATCCTGAACAAAACTCCGATACCCCACCACCTCAGCCACCAGCTAACTACTAGTAGTCGACGGCACTCTCCATTTCGTACAACCTTGATTTATCAAGAAACTTGATTGTCAAGTACACCAGATAACATTTCCCCATGGCCAGAAAGAAACCGACCCAAGCCCATATCACTAAGCTTATTTCCAAAAGCCAGTCTGAATTTCTTAAGGCTCGTACTAAGAAACAGACGGAATACTATATGGGCGCTAAGTTAATTGAGGTGGGGGTGAATCCAGACAAAGCAATTTATCGCTGGAAAGTCATCGATAAAGGCATGAAGGAAGAGTGGACCTACAGTGCCTACTGGGACGATAGTAAGGAAAAAATTGAGACCGAAGAAGGATAGCAGTGACGGCTCTATTAACCTATGCCAAAAGCCTAAACCTACCTCGTTTTATCATGTCTTACTGAACAACCTCTTCAACCTGTCTAAGCAGGCTGCCATCAATGGGTTGATTAATCAGCACCATGGTTGTAGTTGCATTTTCTGAAAAACCGACACGCGCATAGAACTGCTTCTGGTTCGTCGTCATTAAGTAGGTGCGCTCCACGCTACTCATGTGGGGATGGCCCAGGACCGTCTCCACAAGCTTGCGGCCCAAGCCAGCTCCTTGATAGTCATCGTGAATGACCACATCCCAAATAGTTGCGCGATACACACCGTCAGAGGTGGCCCGGGCAAAACCCACCAACATTTCGCCATCCCATGCTGTCACGACGGGGCAGCTATAGCTAATGGCTTTAGCTAAGTCCTCAAATCGACGATCGGTCGCCCAAAAGGCGGAATGATCAAAGAGATTGCTAAGTTGCTCCAAATCCTTTGCATCTAAAGACTCGGTGTAGCGAAACTGAACAGACCGAAGATCCATAGTGGTGAAGTTGAAAAAAGATTGCAGCTGTCTGGTAAACCTACGATGGAGGGCATTAAACCAGGACCAACATCTGCCATTACGATACACAGTCCTAACGCAGACAACTATCAAAGTCCCTGATAGTTAGTATCAAAAAATACAAATTGAATTACAATCAGGTCTAATTAGCTTCATTCAACTTGACGCTTTGCAATTGAAGTTTTCAATTGCAAGACGGCCTTCACTGGAATGTACTGGTGGGAAAAACAGACTGCTTTTCCCGAGAGTTTTGCAGGATTCAGCCGTTAACGCTAACACGCCATTGCATAGAAATTTAGGCGCTGCTGATCCTCGGTATGTTGCTATCAACTCAGCACTAGTACATCGTACTGGTGGTAATTAGTTGAGCCCACAGATCGATTCATACCCCAAATCAGCGATGGCCAAATCTAAGCTCCATCTCGCCTCACTATTGCCAAACTACC
>ERZ1740052.293-NODE-293-length-17687-cov-21.660447_pt1 | contig 17687 bp, 8 predicted proteins | sample MGYA00581750_ERZ1740052 | MGnify/ENA primary metagenome ERZ1740052 (study PRJEB43018, sample SAMN04849743) | marine metagenome | isolation source: floating plastic debris | place: Pacific Ocean | collected 2008-08-30 | study: EMG produced TPA metagenomics assembly...
CGCAGCCCGCACCCGACACTCCGCTCTCGCCGCCTAATCTTTCCCAGTTGCTGAAAACGGGTGGGTGTAAAGAAAATGCAGGAGTTTAATATAAGCAATAAACCCAGAATCTCTTGTTATCAATACTTTCAATAACCTCTTCCCAGCACCGTTCCTGCACAGTTATGGTTTGTAATTTGATTTAATATTTTGATTTTTTTAGAGTAAATTTTTCTTTTTCGTTCTTGAGAATGTATCTTTGCAATAACGCCTTAGAATACAAAGTCGCTACGTAAACTTGAATGTAAAAAGTATTATCAGTATGATTGTGTTCGCACGCATCGCGTGCGATAGCGAACGAATAAAAATCTGAGAACCTAGCTTGAGCAGCCACCTTACGAAGCGTCGGCGGCTGGGAGTCTTGAAATACAAAGATTTTATTCAAAAGTAAGAAAAAACTCCAAGGCTTTTTCTTAATTTCAGGTGCTAATTTAATTGTTTTTACGTTTATTTATATTGTTTCATAATTAACCGCACCTAAAGAAACCAAAGTTTTTTTCTGAGCATCTGTCAAACCCATAGCACCTGTAATATTCATCCTTTCGTACAATCTTTTAGGCTTTAGTTCTTTAACTACCTCACATGAATTTATATCCCAAAAGTTTACAACTTCATCATATCCAGAACAAGCTAAAACTGATGTTAATTTATCCGGGGATATTAAACAAACGGGACTAAAAGTAAGCGACCATATTTCATGATTACTGCTTTTCAAAGTTTTTAAACAGACACCCGTGTCAACATCCCAAACTTTGATGGTTCCATCGTTCTGACCGCTAACAAGTATATTGCCTTTACTGTTAAAAGCAACTGAATATACTCTTTGTGATTCAGTCTGTAATATGTTTATGCAGTGTCCGATATTAATATCAAATAGTCGGATAGTACCATCATGACTTGCACTAGCAAGAATATTACCTTTCTGATTAAAAGCAACTGAAAATATCCAGTTAGTATGACCTTTGAGAGTTTTGAGACATTCTCCTGTATTTACATTCCACAGCTTTATTGTTTGGTCTTTACCACCGCTAGCCAGAATACTACTTGCAGCATTAAAAGCAATTGAATGAATCGGTTCATCATGCCCATTTAAACTCTTTACTAATTCACCAGTGTAAATGTTCCAAATTTTAATTGTTTCATCTATACTACTGCTAAAAATAAATTTACCATTGGGACTAAAGATGATTGAAGTTAATTCTCCCCCATGACCTTGCATAGTTTTCAAACATCGACCCGTAGCAATATCCCAAATTTTTATTGTTTTATCAAAACATCCGCTAGCAAGTAATTTATTATCTGGACTAAAAGCAATACAAGTTACCCAACTACTATGTCCTTGAAGTATTTGTACAGATTCTTCACTGTTAACATTCCAGATTTTGATACTGTTATTATTTAACCAATAAGAATTAGCCAATAGCTTTCCATCGTAACTAAAGGTAACTGCGTAGGTTTGTTTATAATTACCTTGAATATTTTTAACGCATCTTCCTGTCTTAATTTCCCAAAATTTGAGGTTAAAATCGTAGCCTCCAGTAATTAGGTGTTGATTATTAGGAGAAAATATAGCAGACCAAACCCAACTTTTACTACCTAAAAATGTTCTAATATTTTTCCCCGTCTCAATATCCCAAAGTCTAATAGTTGAATCTCTACTACTAGTTGCTAGAGTTTTATTGTCTTGACTTAATTGAACGGACATAACTTCCCTAGAATGTCCCTGTAATGTTTTAGTGCAGTTTCCTGTAGAGATATCCCATAATTTGATAGTTTTATCTGAGCTACTACTAACAAGATTTTTCCCATCATCAGTAAAAGCAAGCGACCAAATATTATGACTATGACCTAATAAGGTTTTTATGCATTCACTATTAGAGAGATTCCATATTTTTATTGTTTCATCGACGCTACCAGTAGCGAGTAGATTTGATTTCAAGTTATAACTAATGCAATAAATTTCTTTAGTATGTCCGTACAAAGTTTTAAGACATCTACCACTGCCAATATCCCATAATTTTATAGTTCCATCGAAACTACAACTAGCAAGAAGATATTTTTCCTTTGTTTTATATTCTTTTTTATTTGATTCTTGCTCAGAAAGGGGAATAAAAATAACTGACATTACTGGAGCATGATGTCCTTGAAATGTCTGCAAGCACACTCCTGTAGAAATATCCCATAGCTTAATAGTCGTATCAAAACATCCACTAGCTAAAGTTTGATTATCGGGACTAAAAACTACCGACTGTACCCAATCGGTATGTCCTTGCAAAGTCATTAACTGTTGATTATCATTTAATTGCCATACATGAATTTCATTACAAGTCTCTCCTGTAGCTAGCAATTCTCCAGTGGAGTTAATAGCAATGCAATGAATCCCAAATATGGTAGAAGCAAAATCAGATTTATGAAAATGAGCTTGGGTAAAATTAACATTGTGTAACTCAATATTCTTTAAATCAGCTTGCCAAATTTCTAAATTAGAAAAATCAAAGTTACTTAAATCGATTTGTAGATAATTAGCAAGATTAATTAAGTTACCTACACCATAATTCTGAGAAAAAGATTGTTTTTCTCTCAACATTTCTAAAATATTTTGAATGCATTGTAAAATAATCTTTTTAGAACCAAGCTTTTCCCGGATTCTTTTGGCTACAGGTTCTAATATCAACCGAATTTGACTTTCTTTAATATAATCTTTGGTCGTGGTTTTAATTAGTGCATGACTGGTAAATAGAGAAAATTGACTAACACTCACTTCATTAACAATTTTTTTAATCAAACGGTTGGTGACATACTCCATTACAACTGCTTGCTGTGTAAATCTACCAGTTTGTTTTTCTATCAAGGAACGACGACATAATGACTCCAATGCTTCTAATAAATTAGCATCTTGGAATTTTGGGTTAATATCTTCTTTTAGTTCTGAAATTGAAGTCCAACTACGATTAATTGCCAACCAGTACATGATAATTTGTTCTAGGTGGGATAATCGCTCAAATTGTTGAGCTAAAAGACGATGAATATCACCCCAAATTAAGGTATCTTGTTTTAGATAAAGCTCAATATCTCCATCAAATATTTCTTTAACTGATGTGGCAATAATTTTGACTGCTAAGGGATTGTAATTATAGTTACGACATAACTTATGCTTACTTTCCAAACTACCAGATAAAGCTTTAGCATTAATTAGTGCTTGTGTAGCTTCTTCGCAACCGCGCATCTCTAAACAACGTACAAACAGTTCTATTCCCGATAATTCTGCAACTTCTTTAGGCTTCTCCCTACTTGTGAGTATCAAGCAGCTACGATGATTAATTTCCCCTATTTGTTGGAATAATTCGCCATAATCTTCATAACCACGACAATATTCTCCTGCAAGCTCCCCAGGAAGCAAAATTGTTTCAACATTATCTAAAATCACCAAACAACGTGCATCTCGCAAGTACTGAAGTAAAGTTTTGATATCTGTTTTTGTTTCTTGTTGGTCTGAAAGAAACAGTACCAGTTCCTTGAGAAGATTATTTAATGGTGGAGCATTTCGTAGCGAACGCCAAATTACATAATCAAATTCATCTTCAACTTCTTCGACTAATTTTGCTGCTAAAGAAGTTTTTCCCACACCTCCCATACCCAGCAACGCAATTAATCGACAATTATCTTTTAATATCCACTGCTCTAAAGTCGCTTTTTCTTCCCTGCGTCCAAAAAATAAAGATGCATCGGGTTTATTCAATACATCTCGTTTTTTTTGTATTTCAGAATACAATATGCTAGTTTTTTCCTGGTGATATTGCTGTAATACTTGACGGAAGTTTTGTTTAGTAACTTTTTCTCCTAAAGCTTGAGAAAGCAATGCCCATAATTTAGAACCTTGAGTCTTAACATAGTCGCGGCAATACCTATGAGTTTCTGCAAATTCACCGTATTTCTTATTCTCCCAAGATGCCTTTAATAACTGCCTTTGCAAACTAGTCAAGCTTTTTTCTGTCACTTCACAGACAAGCCGAGATGCTGAATCGACTATTTCTTCAGAATACATAGGTAGGGTAGACGCTAAAGGCTTAAGAAATGTATAAAACAATTCACCGTGTGCCTCGAAATATTAATTTGATTCACGATTTTTGGTATCAAACTTTATTATGTTTTTAGATATTTTTTATACATTTTAGTGAATGTTTATATATCGCAACTTTTATTCTCAATTAGAAATTTAATGTTTTGAGAAAAAATAAACTTTTGGCAATATTAGACAAAACATCACCTATGACCCCACTTAATACCTCACTAAATACCCTATGTTTTTTTTACTAAAAGTAGGAGTATGAATAACGCATAAGTAGGAGCAAGGTTGACAGATAAATTACGGGTGCCGAATCATACGTCCAGATAGACTAAGAATTTGTGTTCTGAATGTCTTGCGAGCAACGCAGTTATTGTATGGTCATAGGAATAATAAGATGGAAAATGTTCTTTTCGGTACCGTTGATTCGGATTTTTTACTTGGTTCTGACCAAGAAACTATGGTTTTCGGAGGAGATGGAGACGACAGAATCATAGCGGGTGGTGGTAATGACACTGTAGTAGGTGGTAACGGTCAAGACATCGTAGATGCTGGACTTGGTGACGACTTAGTTGTTGGTGGCAATGGTAGCGACATATTATTAGCCAGAGAAGGCAATGATATTCTTTTTGGCGGGGAAGGTAACGATTGGTTAGATGGGGATATTGGTGACGATTCCCTTGAAGGTGGAAATGGACAAGATTTATTGATTGGTGGAATAGGTAACGACTCTCTCAAAGGTGATTCCGGTGAAGATTTTTTGATTGCTGGAGATGGGGATGATGTAGTTGAAGGTGGTTCCGAAAAAGACGTGATTCAAGGGAATGCTGGGAATGACACCTTATTTGGTGGAGAAGGTAATGACTTTATTCAAGGTGATGCAGGAGATGATGTGCTTACCGGAGGATTGGGAGCAGACGCTTTTACTTTCCAATCTCCAAACGTTGGTGTGGATGTGATTACAGATTTCAACGCAGACGAAGGTGATTTTATTCGGATTGGTTTGAACTTTGGTGCTACTTCTATAGACCAGTTTAGTTATGACGCTGCGAGCGGTCTTTTATCCTTCGATGCTTCCGCTACAGATGGTATTGAAGCAAAAGTGCTTGCTGTTTTAGAGAATCCAGTGGGTTTTTCCTTAGATGCAGTTCGGATTCCGGGGTAATTGATTTTCGATGTCAAAATCTGAAATCAACTTTGATTGTTACTAGAAAATAATTGTAGCGGAGTTATTACTATGAGCTTACAAAGTACATATACTAAACAAACAAAATGCTCAAAATTTCTTGGGATGCTAGGAAGCGGATTAGTGTTATTCGGATTTGCTAGTTTTTTAGATACTAAACCAGCACTAGCAGTTCCCTGTTCTATTAGTCTTGGTGGTGGTGGAAGAACTGAGACTATATCCCGAAATATTTCGAGAGTTACCACAATACCGGTTACAGTTGCTGGATGGCCTTTTCTTCGACGCACAAGTGGTTTATGTCATTTCAGGCTTAATACTAATTCTGCCAATGGTAATTATTATTTTTTTGGTTCTAATATTAACAGACGCATTCGATTTGGGAGAAAAGGAGGTAATGATAAAGGTTGGGGAATACGAGCAATAGGCTATATTCCACAACCTGCTTCCGTCACATTCATTCCTGTAAATACTTCATGTGGAATTATTCTTGGTGACAATAAGCGTTCGCAAACTTTTTGGGGAACTCCAGGTACAGTGATTGATGGAATTAATGGCTGGTCTTTTATAAGAAAAACATGGGGAAGATGTAGATTTACCGTTTACAACGGTTTTCAACGGCAAGGAAGGTCTTACTCACTTAACTCGGGACTTAATCGCAGGATTCGACCTAAATGGAGAATTCGTTCGCTACATATTCAATAATTTTCTGTAGTACCTAAATATAAGTAGGTTGGACAATATTAATTACGCAACGTTATTACAAAAGACAGTAACGGTAAATATTCTTGTCCGTCTACTTATTTTAAACATTAAAAAAATACATCTTACTAGTATTCGATACACCGTAAATATCTAGAAAATATTCAAACTCAAAAATTATGTTGTTAAAAGATAAAGTTCAACCAGTTGCTGTTTTAGAATCAGCTATTGTGATATCGCAACAGTTTCTCAGTCAATTTGCAGAAAGTGATGTCTTCGTAGAAAAAGTAACTTCAATCTTCGGTAATAGCTTTAATAGTGAGAAATTAAATTATTTTCGTCAAAGTTGGTTAAATGGTGATTTTGAATCACTTCCAGAAATTGAAATTCGTTTTCAGGAAGAATTAGGTGGTGCAAATGGAGCTTTTGCTGTATCTACGAATAAGATTTATTTGTCTGAAGAGTATATTTCACAGAATAGTTTTAATTCTGGAGCAATAGTTGATGTTTTATTAGAAGAAGTTGGTCATTTTATTGATGCGAATATTAATAAAATTGATACTGCTGGCGATGAAGGAGAGATTTTTTCAGCAGTAGTTCAAGGTGTAGATTTGGGTGAAGCGAGAATTCAGGATTTGAAGAGTGAAGATGATATCAATATTATCAATTTAAATAATCAAAAAATACAAGTTGAGCAAGATACTGGGAATCCAACTGATTTAACTTCAACTACAGATGATACAAATTCAAATCCTAACGATACCACATCTACACTAGTCGATGGTTTTATAGAGGGAATTGAAAAACATCTATCTGATATTGAAAAAAATATTAAGAATAAAATAGGCGAAAAATTGCCTGATGGGATTCCTCTAATAGGAGATATTTTTAAAGAGGAAGACGATTCACTAAATTTTATTGAACAAATTAAAAATACAATTGTTAAAGAACTTGAAAAATTGCAAAAATCAGGAACAAATGCTGGTGCGGAGAAAATAAAGGAAGCTCTTACTAATGCATTAGGTGAAGATGGACTTAATATTCTTAAAGACGATATTAAAAGAGATACTAGTAACCCTGATGACATTATATTTGACATAAAATTAGGTAATGAAAAATCTGACAATAGAAAAATTGCAACAGATATAGGTTTACCCAGTTTTGGACTTCGGGTAGGAGAAGATAGTCAACTTAAAGTAGGTTTAAATTATGGTTTTAACTTCACTTTTGGTTTAAAGAAAGATGGTGAAGTTATATTTGAAACTCCAGAGGATGAAGACTTAACAATCAATTTAGAAGCATCAATTCCCGATTTTGATGTAGACGGTACGCTTGGCTTTCTAAAATTTGATATTACAGATGAAGATGCTGATGATAATGATAGTGTAAGTCCGACAAAGCTAGATTTGGGGTTGGTAGCAGATTTAGATGGAGCAGAAGTCAAGGACTTTGAAACAGATGGTTCTGCTGAAGTTAATTTGAATCTGAAAAATAATATTCTTGATGCTAAGTTTTTACCATCTATTGATACAGACCTAAATATAAATTGGGATTTTACTGATAATAATAACGACCCTACTCCTACTATTGCATTCAATAATATACAGTTAGATTTAGGTTCTGTTTTCAATAGTTTTGCAGAACCTGTTTTAGATATTGCTCAAAATATAACCGATACTGAGCCAATTAAAAAAATTACTGAAATTCTTGGACAAGAAGTACCAGTTATTAACAAATCTCTTGTAGAGGCAGCGAGAAGAATAAATCCTGAATCAGTAAGTAAAGAGGCTAATGATTTTATTAAAATAGCAACTCAAATTACAGAAATAATTAACTTAATTCCAAACGACACTGATGGAGTAAAAATTAATCTTGGCAGTTTTACTGTAAGTGGAGCAAAACCTCAGAATGCAAAATTAGCAAATTCTAACGCCATTATTCCACAGAAAGCAGGAGAGCCACAGCCAGAATCCTTAACAAAATTCACAACTATCCTAGATGATAATTCAATATTTAAGTTTCATATTCTGACTAAACCACAAGAAACAGTCATTGGACTTTTATTAGGTAAAGAAGATACTGAACTATTCCAATTAAATTTACCAACCTTCGGTTTAGAGTTTTATTATGAGTCAAAACCACCTATTCCAATTTTTGGACCTTTAACAGCAACAATTATAGGACAAGCAGGTGCGGCCGCTAGTATTGGTTTCGGCTTTGACACTTATGGTTTACAGCAATTTCGCGATGGGGGATTTACAAATCCTGAATTAATTGCCAATGGTTTTTATGTTAACTCGCCCGATAAACTAAATTTTCCAGCACCTTTAAAACCTAAAGAAGACCAAAACCCCGTACTTGGTTTAGGAGCAGGAATTCTTGCAGATGTTGGAGTTGACTTAGGTGTAATTAGAGCCAGTGTTGATGCAGGTGTTATTGGAAGTGTTTACTTAGATTTAGCAGAAGAAAGAACGCGCATACCTGATTTTAAAGATTTGAGTTGCGTTTTTGAATTGAATGGTTCTTTAGATGCAACTTTGGGAGCTAAATTACGAATTGGTTTTGGTCCGTTTAGCTTCCGCAAGCGAATAGAAATTTTTAGAGATACGCTAGTAGATTTTAAAAAAGGTTGTTCTAAATCAAGAAAAGATAACGGTCAAGCTGTTAAGGATGAAAAAAATATACTTACCCTTACTACAGAAGACGACGATGATTTTATAACAGTAGATTACGTTAGCGGAATAGCAGGAAATGAAACAGTTGATGTTAGCTCCAATACAATTAAAAGAGTAGATGGTAAAGAAAGAGCAGAAACGTCAGATAAAGGGGTTAATTCCTATTCGGATATTCAAAAGATTGAAGCTGATGGAAAAGGAGGAAATGACCGCATTGAATTAGATGATAAAGTATTAACTTCAGCTTTACTTACAGGTGGTGATGGAGAAGATGAGCTTCAAGGTGGTAAAGGGAATGATACTCTTCGAGGTAATGAAGGTGATGATTACCTCTTTGGTGGAGATGGAAATGACACCCTTGAAGGTGGAGTCGGTAATGACTTTTTAGAAGGTGGAAAAGGAAATGACTCTATTGACGGTGGTGCTGGTTTTGATTCAATTAGTTTTTCCACTGCTGAAAATGGAGTAAATATTGATCTTTCAAAAAATACCGAAAACGTTTCAGATGGTGATAGGGGAAAAGATACAATTACTGGCATTGAGCAGATAGAAGGTTCAAAGCATAATGACGTAATTATTGGTAATGACGTAATTATTGATAACGGTAAAAAAGAATCTGAGAATCCTCCTGGAGATGTAATAGACGGTTTAGAAGGTGATGACAGCCTTGTAGGTGGTAAAGGAGATGACCTACTAATTGGCGGACTTGGTGCTGATACTTTGGATGGTGGGGAGAATGAGGAAGATGAGAAAGACGATAACGATGCTGTTAGCTATCTCAATTCAAAAGCTCCCGTAAATATAAATTTGGAAACTGGTTTAGTTTTCAGTGCTGGTAGTGAAGCGGATGGTGACGTACTCATTAATATTGAAAGCATCCAAGCTACCAAATATGACGATATTTTGATTGGTAATGATGATAAAAACCGATTTTATGGCTCTGAAGGTGATGACGAAATAATCGGAGGGGCTGGCGACGATACTTTAAGTGGAGGTGGAGTACGAGATTTTTCACCAGGTACAAATTTATCACCAGGAGAAGATTTGTTATCGTATAAAACTTCTCCTAGTGGAGTTGAAGTAAGTCTTAAAAATGGCAAAGCGAAAAATGATGGTTATGGAAATAGGGACATATTAGAAAAAGCATTTGAAAAACGACCTGGAAAAGAATTTAACGAGGATGATACACCCAACTCAGACTATAGTTCATTTGAAAATCTAGAAGGTTCAAATTTCAACGATATTCTACTTGAAGGAGATATCGGAAATAACAAAATTGAAGGCTTAGACGGAAATGATAATTTAAAAGGCGACCAAGGTAACGATACATTAATTGGTGGTGCGGGCGCAGATAACTTGGACGGTGGAAGTGGTTTTGATTGGGCTGATTATAGCGACTCACCGGAAGGTGTATCTGTAAACCTGAATGAAAATTTTGGTGAAGGTGGTCATGCTGAAGGAGATACCTTTGAGAGGAAAAAGAAAGAAGATTTAGAAATATCAATATCTAGCTTAAGTTTCCCTTTTCTAAATTTACCCAGTTCCGGTTCTGATACCACAGATTCAGCGGTCGAGAATTTACTCGGTTCTGATTTTGCAGATTCTTTAGTGGGGGATAACGGAAATAACAAAATAAATCCCGGTTTGGGCAATGGTATTGATTTTGTTAATGGACTTGAAGGGAGCGACCGTCTTATTATTGACTACTCCCGTGATGATGTAGGAACGGGAATTAGAGGTGGTTATAATCTGGGTTCTGCCATAGGTGGTTTTCTTTCTCGTAACACAAAGGATGGAAATAGTTTAAAGGATGCCGTTTCTTTTGAAAATATTGAAGAAATTCAAGTAATCGGTACATTCAAAGATGATGAAATATACGGTGGTGTTGGTAATGATGAAATTAATTCTGGTGGTGGTAATGACACTATTTATGGTGGTAAAGGAAGAAATATTATTCGGGCTGGAGATGGTGATGATGTAGTTGTAGAACAAACAAATATTAATCGTAAATTTGATGAACTGACCAAATCTTCTAATGTTAATAATACTAACAGTATTAATAGTAGTTTTATCTTATTAGATGGTGGAAAAGGAATTGATACATTATCTGCTGATTTATCTAGTATATCTAAGAGTATTGTTCTTGAAAGTACTAATCCCTTATTAGAAAATCCTAATCAAATATTTTTTGCATCTTATGGTTCTGCAATTACTAATTTTGAAATATTCAAAGATATAAAAACAGGTAGTGGTAACGATAAACTTACCCAAATTGGTAGAATAAATAACTCGTTTCAAACTGGAGACGGTGACGATATTATTAATCCTGGTTTAGGTTTTGATAGAGTGGATGGAGGTGGAAGTTCCATTTCTTATGGTGTTCCTTCATCACCAAATCAAGGTAACTTGCTAATTTTAGATTACTCAGTCGAAGATACAGGAACAGGTATATTCTATTTTAATGATGGAGGTGAACGTGATAACGTAAGTCCCGAAGATATTACAGAATTTGAATATTTAATTGAAAATACAAACGAAAACGAGCTTTCAGAAGTTGTTAGAGATTACGTTTCAAAACGTGGATTTTACGCTAGAGCATCAGCAGATAAAGCGAGCATTTTAGACCAAGTTGAATTTAATAATTTTGAACGATTTAATATTACTGGAACTAGCAAAACAGACTATTTAGTTGGAGGAGGTGAAAGTGATATTTTAATTGGTAAAGATGGTAGAGATATCTTAATTGGTAATTACGGGAGCGATACTTTGGAAGGTGGTAATGGTGATGATATTTTAATTGGTACTTTTATAAGACAAGCTTTGTATCCCCGTAGAGAATCTGATGTTCTTACAGGTGGAGAAGGAGCAGACCAATTTTGGCTTGGCATAAGTAAATCAGCATACAAGATTGGCGATAATTGTTCATCAACTTCCAGCAACGACAATTATGCGCTGATTAAAGACTTCAATCCAAATGAAGGGGATACGATTAATTTATATAGTTGCGACCCAAGCAATCCACAAGAATATTCTTTGGGTTCTTCTCCTCAGAATTTACCATTAGGTACAGCTATTTTTAGCGAAAATGATCTTGTTGCAATTGTAAAAGGCACTAATAGTTTGAGTTTAGATGGGAACTATTTTAACTTTGTTCAAGATTATAATTGTCCGTCGCCAGTGAAACCTGTATGTAATAAGTCCATCCCAATATAGAAATAAGTTTCAATTCATACTTGATGGGTAAATACTTTTAATTTACAAGTAATATTTTGCCCACCTATCTAATAGAAATATCTGATAGTCCAGCATTCATACAGACGAATGTTCTTGGTCAAATACATCATCAATTAGAAGAGTAACGTTATGTCATTTGAAGTCAAACAAAATAACGCTGGTAACGATTTACTAAAAAACCTTTTAGGTAATACTTCCGGATTAAGTAATATCAAAATAAAACTAACAGGAGATGGGAGAGCCTTTGGTACATTTCAAGATGACCCTTTTGGTTTAGATTCGGGAGTAGTTTTAAGTACTGGAAAGGTAGAAGAATTGCCCGGTAAAAATACATCAGATGGTGATTTTTTCTCTGATGTTAATATTCCTCTCAAATTTGAAAAACTTGATGGTTTATCTGGTGGAAATAATAAAACAGCGGTCTTCCGTGCAGACCTTTCAGACATCGGATTTGATATTAATTCAATAACTGTAGCTGATAGTGGTAGTGGAAAAGGTGGTGGTAGTGGACCATTCAGTGGTTTTGACCTTGACGGTATAAAACTTAGCAATACTAGAATTAATAACGCAGAAGCAATTAATGGTATACCTTCTTTAGATTTATTTGATTTCAGTCCATTAAATACTTTCTTGGTCTCGGGGACACAACGACCTCCGAGAAATGCAGACCATCCAGACTTATTCGGTACGATTAATAATGTTATTAACAATGCAGTTGCAACTTTAGAAAAATTTGATGACCAATCACGTGCTGACGTAAACAATTCCGACGGGAGTGTAAGCTTAGGTGATAATGGGAAAATTGGTTTTGACTTTAAAGAAACTGTTAAGCAAGATGAGCCACTTTACCTTTATATTGGAGAATCAGGGAATAATGGTGAAACAATTGAAGGTAATATTAGCGTCTCTAATCGACCCATCAATGGTTTCAGCGACCTCAGTACAGATTTTGGTTTAGAAGGTACAGAGAATGATTCCATCTCAATGGAGATTGAATTTGACGCAGACGACACGGCAGAACAACTATATTTCCAATTTACCTTTGGTTCAGAAGAATTCGCCGAATATGCAGGTCTATTCAACGATAATTTCAGCTTAAAACTAAACGGCTTCAATTTAGCAAGACTAAGCAATGGTTCTGCTGTAACCATTAACAATATATCTTCCAATCCTTTTGATAAGGACAATCCCGACTATATTTATAATCCTGTAGATCAAGATTCAGTTAGCAGCGAAACTAAATTAGATGGATATACAAAACCATTAACTTTCGTTGGTGAGTTATTACCAAATGCCAAAAATACTTTAGAAATTAATGTCAAAGATGCACGAGATGGTTTACTAGATTCTGCTGTATTTATAAAAGGTGGCACCTTGGGTACAGTTGAACCACCTTCTATAAATACAGATAAAGGTGGTGAAGGTAATGAAAATCTTCTTACACCTCCGACAGAAGGAAATAACGCTAAAAGTGAAAATGGCGACATTAGCGATACTGGTGAAGGTAATATACTTACTACCGATAATGTTGAAAACGCAGATAATCAAACTCCTACCACAGATACAAATAACGGTGGGAAAAGTGACGGTAGTATTAGTGATGATGCGAACAGTGATGAATCTACCACTCTTACTCACACACAGAATAATTTATTATTCCTTGCTGGCAATGGCTCCCAGACTCAACTCAAATTTACATTAACTGAAAACAGCGCAGACTTTGTTAACGAACTAGGAGTTTTTGTTGCAGATAACGAACAAGGTGAAATTAACGGTATTTCTCCTGGTGAGTCTGGTTACTTACAGGCTGCTCTCGAACAAGAAAAGGTTGTTTTTTCTGCTTTATCTAATAATCAATTTTCAGATTTACGAGTTCCCAGACAATTTAGTTTAGAGACTGGTAAACATTTAGGATTTTACTTAGTCCAAAATAATACAACAGACCAAGTTTTAGGTGATTTAAATAGCCAGAAAACACCTGCCAACGTATTTTTTGCTAATAATACTGCAAATGCTGATAACTTAGACCATTTACAAATCTCTCAAACAGAAGATGGTATCTTGAACCTTACCTGGGAAGATATATTTGGGGATGGTGACGCTGACCTCAATGATATGGTAGTGAATTTGGAAGTAAGCAGTGAAACACCCAAGATAGGGAACAGTTTACAAGGTAGTTTTCAAAAAGAAATAATCGATTTGAATCAGCATCAAGGAAAACAATTACAGGCTTCTTTCAAGGTAGAAAGTGAAGCAGCTTATCAAAATATAGTAGGTCTATATCAAATAGCAGATGAAAATGGAACAGTTATCGATACTTTAACTGGTGAAGCAATTTCTCCTGGAGAATCTGGTTATACTCAAGCCGCACTTCAACGTAGCATTATCGATTTTGACCGGAATGGAACTGAACCAGTAATCCTCGAAGGTGGAGTGCTTTATGCTCCGTATATGCTAGCCGATGGAAAACAAAACGATGCTTATTTTCCATACTTAGAAGCGAATGCGGATGGTTTAGATCATCTCCGCTTACTAGGAGACAACACTTTTGCTTTTGAAGACTTAGCTAGTATTGGTGATAGTGATTATAATGACATGATATTTTCTATTGATTTAACAGTTATTTAGCCAAATTGATTCCACAATCCCTCACTTCCTTTGACTCTGCCTTTCAATCAACGACTCCACTAACTCAGAACGATTTTCAGCCGCTACCTCTAAAAGTTGCGCTATCGCCTCTTCCACAATCACTTCCTTATAAGGTGCATCTTGTTTACCCAGTTCTAGCTGTAGCTCCAAATGCAGTCGGTCTAATCGTTCCAGTATTTTAGAAGAAAGCTGAAAGGTTGATTTGCGAACCACTAACTTGTTAGCTTCCTGACTTGTCTTATTACTAACTTGTTGACTTGCTAACTTGCTACACTCCTTTTCCTTTGGATTTTGATTAACTTCCTGACTTGCAATAGGACTATTTTGTTGACTTGTTGACTTGTCTTTTCCTTGAAAAGTCGATTTACTATCTTTTTTCTCGGAAACTTCTTGACTTTCGATAACTTCATCTTGTTGACTTGCTGACTTGTTAATTTGTTGAGTATCCTGTTTAGACGTATTGCTAGGTGATGTTTTCTTGCGTCTAGCTTGCCGAATTGTTGACTTACCGGCTGGTTGTCTTGTTGACTTTTTAGCTTGTCGAGAAGTTGACTTGTTAGTTTTACTAGCTTTATCATCTTCGACTTCCTGACTTCCTGACTTTCCAACTTCCTGAGAAGTTGACTTGCTCAATTCTTCAAATCCTGCCAAAACCTTGTCAGTAGAGGTTAATGGGTCATTGTCTTCTCCCAGACGGGCACGTTTTTTTACCATGTAATTATTCTCCTTGAATTAATGAAGCAATTTTCTTGTAGGGTGCAATTAACTTAAAATCGTCAGCATAGGTATGTATTGGTTCCCCAGCTAAGTTAGATTCGGTAAACTTAATTGACTTGGGAACGGGTTCAAATATCTGGATACCTTTAAGCCGTTGACGTAAAGAGTTCAAGACATCCTTAGTCATAACTGTGTTTTTCTCTGCCATAGTTGGCAGCACTCCCAATATTTTTAACTCAGGATTAAGACGCTTTTGAATACTTTGAATGGTTTCGAGTAGTGCAGCTAATCCCTTTAGAGCAAAAAATTGACATTGAACCGGAATTAAAACAGCATCCGCAGCAGATAAAGCGTTAACCGTAAGTAGCCCTAAACTTGGGGGACAGTCAAGAAGTATATGAGAATATTCATTTTTAACAGGTTCAAGCTGTTCTTTGAGAATGAGGAAATTACCAACCTTGGTCAAAATCTCGGTTTCTCCCTTAGCTAGCGTAATATCAGCAGGAAGCAGCGAGATACCTGACTTTGTAGATACAATTACTTCTCCCACCTCCGCCTTTTCCGTAATTAGGTCGTATGTACTGAGTTGTTCATCGGCGACTTCCACCCCCAAACCCACGCTAAGATTCCCTTGCGGGTCTAAATCCACAGCAAGACAGGAGCCGAATTCAGCTAACAGACCACCCAGACAGATAGTAGAAGTCGTCTTAGCGACTCCCCCCTTTTGATTCGCAATGGCGATAATCATGATAATTAACTTGCTGACAAGTTGAAAACTTGACTTGTTGACAATATATATTTTTAACAAGCTGACAAGTTAAAGATATCACTATTGTTTTAACTTTGAATAAAAATAATACATCTGGTGTTGTAAAACTGTATTACTTGAAATCATGTAATCTCTTCATACAAAAAATTAGTGCGTTTTCTACTGATAACAAAATTTATATTAAGCAAAACATCTGTATACAAAAAATTTATATACTAACTATTTATTTATAAATTATTGCGCTTTTAAAGAATGAGGTGCTTTCTGTATTGTCGTCAAAACTTAAGCCGTAAATAATTTGACCACGTTGTTTTTCTCTAAACCTAAACCGAGCAAAAACTAGGATATAATACTACAAGTGTCCTAAAAACATAGCTCGTAAAGCTTTCAGACGTATTTTAAGCAAAACTGGACACGGACGCTGCTCGGCATCGGTTTCTCAAACAACGGTATATCAATAAAACTACATTCTTGTGCCAATAGAAAAACTTACTTTTACCTTAAATATCTGCGTACTACAAGATTACATACTAAAAGTGTCATAGGACTTATTGCTTATGTATCTATTCTATGCATTCTTAAAGCATTGATATTTGCGTTTAATTGCCCGATTTTACCGCTAGGGTAAAAATGTCAACTACTCTCAATATTTCTTATTGCAGCGTGTTGGTAAAAAAGTTATGTACATTGCTCCCACAGCTTGTATCACGTTTCTGCTTTCACCTCTTTTTGATTTGCCGTCTTCTCCCATCATTAACTTGCTGACAAGTTGACAATATAGGTTTTTAACAAGCTGGCAAGTTAAAGATATCACCCGAAGTTTTTAATCAAGGGATGCTCCCGTGTACATTGAACAATCAAACCATCCGAAGTTCCCTGTCGCACCGTAGCGTGGAGCGATAGCTCCATTACAATAAAAGGGAAATAATTGGAAGTGTTTTATGACTACCAAAGAATTGTTAATCCAAGAAATAGAAACTTTACCACCGGAATTGTTCGCAGAAGCACTCTTATTAATTCGGGAAATCAAAACCAGTCATACACAAACGAATTCAGAAGTAGCACAGCAAGAACCCGTTTCTTCAAGTGATTCTATTGATTCAGATAAAGAAAACCAACTTACATACCGCCCTGCTTCCGGACGCTCCATTCTCCGACACGCAGGAACTTGGCAAGGTGATGATTTTGATGAATGTCTTGAATCAGTATATGCTACCCGTGGTAAAGCTAAATTTGATGAAGAAAATCCATTTGAATAATGTATTTATTAGATACCAATCATTGTAGTGCAATTATTTTAGGTGAACCAAATGTTATCAAGCGCGTTCAAGAAGTAGGAGAAGATAATATTTTTACCTGTGTAATTGTGCAAGGTGAACTCACATTTATGATGGAAAAATCCCAACGTAGAGAAGCTAATTTAGCTCAACTAGCACAATTTTTAGAAGACATTCGCATCTACCGCATAACAGAAGAAACAGCAACTATTTACGGTCAAATTAAAGCAGCTTTAATCAATCAATTTGCCCCTAAAGAAAAAAGTAAACGGAGAAAAGCTAAAGTCACCGACTTAGGTTTTGATGAAAACGATATTTGGATAGCTGCTATTGCTTTACAAAATAATTTAACTATCGTTTCTAGAGATAGCGACTT
>ERZ1740052.295-NODE-295-length-17643-cov-11.495110_pt1 | contig 17643 bp, 16 predicted proteins | sample MGYA00581750_ERZ1740052 | MGnify/ENA primary metagenome ERZ1740052 (study PRJEB43018, sample SAMN04849743) | marine metagenome | isolation source: floating plastic debris | place: Pacific Ocean | collected 2008-08-30 | study: EMG produced TPA metagenomics...
GCCTCACCACCGCAACTGTTTCACGAGTAGCGTGCTTGGGTTTCAGGCTTATTTACCTGCATGTTACATAGCTCGGTTTATTTGTGCCGACTTACTTAGTACTTGAATACATTGATTATTAGGGGTTAGTAGTGAGGACTTCAGTGCTTTAATTCAGGGCTGTTAGCCGAACGTGCCGTCTGCGGCACAGCCCTTACTACGAAATTTGTTACCCATAAAATTAATTTGATTTGGATTTTTAATGTTTCCTCTTCTTACGTCGTATTACGCCCTCGGAAAAACTCCTAAAGCTCCGAAAAATTTTACAAAACTGAAAAATTGTATAAAAACTGTATAGCAAAATACAAAAAAAAGTATTATGTTTGATCCCCTGGATAGATGAAAGGGAAAACAAACAACCTGTAATTTGTAAATGTAGTTGCTTGATAGTAAATTGTTAACAATCTGAAATAATTTGAAAACTAGTTTCAAATTAAAGCGATTACCTCCGGTAGAGCTATCTCCTATGTCCTATCGGACACGCTGCGCTAACGGAGACGCTGAGCCCGCACGCTGAGCCGCACCTAGCGGTGAACGCGTGAACGCTAACGCTTAACGCCTTCTAGACTTTTTCAAGTCAATGCGATTAATCAAAATTCATATGGGTGAAGATTTTATTCTCTACCCAGTGGAAAACCAAGTCCTAACTTTATGTATGGACTTTTTCAATTGCAAAAAAACAGACATAAATTATGAGAATCGCCCAAGTAGCCCCTTTAAGGGAACGAGTTCCGCCTCCTTCTTATGGAGGAATCGAGTTAGTAGTTAGTCATTTAACCGATGAATTAGTTCGTCGGGGGCATGAAGTAACTTTGTTTGCTTCTGGTGACTCCCTGACTCAAGCGAAGTTGGAAGCTGTTTGCGATCGCGCTTTGCGTTTAGATCCAAATGTAGTTAATTGCGATGCCTACGAACTGCTTGAATTAAGTCAAGTGTACCAACGAGCAGCGGAATTCGATTTAATTCATTCCCATTTAGGTGTTTTAACTTTGGCTTCGTGCGGGTTGGTGGCAACACCGACGTTACATACTTTGCATCACAGATTTAATCCTGATACTGCGAATATATACACCCATCACCATAAACAGCCATACGTTAGTATCAGCGATGCCCAAAGAAAGATAGACCTAAACTACGTAGGAACTGTTTATAACGGCATTGATGAAAGCGGTTATCCATTTATTGTTGAGCCTGAAAATCCACCCTATCTTGCATTTCTGGGAAGACTTTCTCCAGAGAAGGGACCTCATAATGCTATTTCTATCGCTAAACAAACAGGTTGGTGTTTGAAAATGGCAGGAAAGATCGATGAAGTAGATAGAAAGTTTTTTGAGCAAGAAATAGCTCCTCATATTGATGGCAAACAAATTCAATACCTTGGTGAAGTTAATCACTCGGAGAAAGCCAAACTGCTCGGATATGCTGCGGTAACTCTGTTTCCTATTACATGGGAAGAACCTTTTGGTCTAGTAATGATTGAATCAATGGCTACAGGTACGCCAGTGATTGCAACTAATATGGGTTCTGTTCCCGAAGTTGTCAACCACGGGGTAACTGGTTTTATTTGCGAAAGTCATGAAGACATGGCATCAATGATTCCTCAAGCATTAGAACTCAGCCGAAGCGGCTGTCGCAAATATGTAGAAGATAGATTTACCGTAAGCAAAATGGTAGATGGGTACGAAGCGGTTTACAGAAAAATTCTTGAAAATCGCATTAATCAAAATGGTTTCATCCACTCGACAAAAATCAAATGTTAATTCCTCGATAAGAGTGCGTCTTAATCAACAACTTTTTTAGCTTTTTTAAAGGAGGACAAGATTCGTGAGCATTGGAACTAACAACTGTCTTTGTTGCGGTGGTTCTCTGCTGCGTCATGTTCGTCATGGTTCATTGTATTGGTTCTGTCAAAATTGCTGGCAGGAAGTTCCACTTTTAAGCACTGTTAGCATTCATGCTAAAGCTAGGACTAAATATGAAGAACATCCCCAATTTTAGTTGAGTAAAATTCTAGTTTCTAACAAACCAAAACTAAAAAACTTTTAAAAAGTTGCTAACTCCATCCGATTCGGGTGGAGTTTGTTATGTCGGAAGAGTAAGTAGGGCTTGCTGAATAAAATTATAAGTCTTGTCAGATAAGGCTTTCAAACCTTTTTCTATTTTTCTTGTGCAAGCTTATGTGATGTACAAGCGAGAAACCCTTGCACTTTTTTCTAAAATTATTGCGATTATTTAGAATTCAAGCCCCAAAACCTAATAATTTTAAGCTCTGTGGATTCTATTTTTGATTTCTAGGCTTTTTCAGCAAGCCCTAAGTAGGGTGGAGTAGGGAGTAGTAAGTAACGAGTAAAGAGTAGGGAGTAAAGAGTAGCGAGTAGGGATTAGCAAGTAAGTCCGATCTTATTTGTCCTGTTTTTTCCTATCGCAGATTGCTTAACCATGCATTCCATAATCGTTACTCCCTACTCCCTACTCTTTACTTGCTACTCCCTACTCCCTACTCCCTACTCTTTACTTGCTACTCCCTACTCCCTACTCCCTACTCTTTATTTGCCCATTTCTTAATTTCTCAACCGGAGCGTTAATTAATTGAAAAAAAGGGGAATTCTATATATAGAAACTTTCAAAACACAAAAATGTTAAACAAATCTCTATTGCAAATTTTAATTTTACCTTTAGCGTTCTTTATATCTAATCAAGGTACGGCAAGGGCTTTACCCGGACAACCTATGGAAGATGTAGAAATTTGGATCAAAGCACATCCTACATTAGCTCCCAAGAGCGGAGAACGCTTTTTAGTGACGAAAACCGATACCGCAGCGCAAAGATTCAGTTTCCAAGCGATGGTTTCAGCACCAGGTAAATTAACATTTTCCAATAACCGCAGTCAAAGTCGCACCGAACGCATCTCTATGTATGATGCAATAAACGGTATGAGTTTGGGTAGATTGAAAGAGTCTTTGCGGAAAATTTATGGCTTAGATATCTATCAGGATTTTAGGGAAGCTAGGGTGATTTATGAATACCCCAATCAAAGCGCAATAAATGAAGCACGTTTTGCAAAAACTCCAGTTCGAGAAGCTTTGAAAGGTCAATTACGTGTAGGTTCCCGTTATGCTTATTGGGTAGAAGTTGCACAAGCTAAAAACGGTAAAGCTTATACCGGGCAGATGACGGTTTTTCTTAAATCCGATCTCGATAAGTTAGAAGAAGAATTACGAAATCGTTAATTAGTTGATAGTAGATAGTTGTTAGTTGTTAGTTGTTAGTTGTTAGTTGATAGTAGATAGTTGTTAGTTCTTCTGACAAATCACCGGCTTCTGCAAAACCTCTCTCAAAACCACTAAAGCTGCAAGGAGAGAGGCTTTAATTTCTCCCCCATTCCCTTGCAGGGAAGGGGGCTGGGGGGCGGTTTTCCGTTGACTTTTCCACATAACGTGAAAAGTCAGGTTAGTTGTTAGTTGTTAGTTGATAGTAGATAGTTGTTAATAGATAGTAGATAATGGGATATTGCTGCAATAGTTTTTGATTAACAACCAACAACTACTCCTATCCCGAAAGATGCGATTACCGAAAAATGGCTTTGTTGGGTTTCGTTCCTCAACCCAACCTACATTACTAACAACTAACAACCAACAACTAACAACCAACAACTACCTATTGATGAATATTATGCCATTCACCAGAAAAAATACTTTCGGTTGCATTTGCTATTCTTAATAAATCTTCTTTTAGCATTGGTGGCCAATCTACACCAGCTTTCAGCCCTGCCACAAATAATTGTTGAGCTTTTATAGTTAATAAATATAGTGCGTAAATAAGTTCTCTTTCAAGGGTATTAGAATCTTTTAGGGTTTCAAATACTACTTTTAATGCTAGTAAAATTGAGGTAATTTGACCGGGAATGGGAGGCTTGCCCTCTCCCATTCGGGCTAGTAAAGCATCTGAGTTTTTTTCGCTTGCTATAGTTTGGTTTAAAATAAATTGACGGGCGGTTTCGTAATTCATTACTGAGGGCGTATGGTAAATATTAGATGCAGCCAAACCAACACTATAGCAAAGTTACGATTAGGAGTTAGAAGTTAGGGGTTATGAGTTAGGAGTTATAAGTTTGACACTGAAGAAGATTACTTTTGTATTAGCAATAAGAATGTAGCAAAAAAATTACATTCACAGATGACAGTCAGATGATTAGCAAATCGAACAAATATCTAAGTCAGAATGTATTGATTTTAGGCTACTAATCCCGAACGTAATGCTCTAACTGCTGCTTGAGTTCGATCGTCCGCACAAAGTTTGTTAAGAATATTACGAACATGGGTTTTTACGGTGCCAACTGTGATATACAACTGCTCGGCGATTTCTCCATTGCTTTTTCCGGCTACAATTAATTCAAGAATTTCTAATTCTCTCTGAGTTAAAGGATAGGTTTCTAAAACTTGTTCGTATTCGCTAGAAAGCCCTTCAATTTTGACTGTCTTAGCCTGTATGGATGTTTGGTTGTCGGAAATTTCTTGTCTTATCTGCTGTAATACTATGTTGGCGATCGCCGGATCTATCCAAGAGTTGCCGGAGTAAGTTGCATGAATTGCTTCGGTAAGCTTATCAATGCTTGTGTCTTTCATGTAATATGAATCAGCCCCTGCTGCGAAAGCGGCAAGTACGGTATCATCGGTATGATTCATTGTCAAAACGAGGATTTTTGTAGAACTATCTCCTGCATTACTTTGATATTCTTTAAACTTACGGGTTAGTTCTATACCATCAATGTCTGGTAAGCCAATGTCTACTAGGGCGACATCTGGCTTCATACTTTCCAAAATCTTCAACCCTCTGCTACCATTCGCCGCTTCACCCACTACTTTCAATTGGCTGCTTGTTTGTAAAGCAGTTTTGATCCCCATTCTAGTTAAATCATGGTCTTCAATTAAAACAATACTAATTTCATTCATCGGTACGCTCATATTATTTATTTTTCAATATATCTCAAAAACCTTCTTTAGGGCTAAGCTTTTCTTCTCTACATCTGAAGCTAAAGATATATTTTATTGTGTCAACGATACATCCATCGATAGAAAACATTATTGAATGTTTATAATCTCTTTCGACACAGGCCAAAGTATAGCTTAATATGCATAGTAATATTACAATTAGAATATTAGACCTAAGAAAACAAGTCGGTAGAAACAAATAATATTATCTTACCAAAAAATACAATGTGTAAGTATACTTAAAAATTTGATTCTTACGGGAGCATCCCAATTTTGAACAAATATTTTACCCGACACCCTATAAGGGTGCGGCTACACAAACAAAGCCCACCTCCGTGGGCTATAGGGTTTCTTAGCCCACGGAGGTGGGCTTAGTAATGTTAGCCCCAGGCTTCTAGCCTGTGGGCTTTTTGCGAATTTGGGATGCTCCCGATTCTTACAATCTACTCCTTCATCATAACTATATTCTTCAATAGACATCTGCGGGAAATGAAAAAACCTCTCTCCATGAACGCGGAGCGTTTTCTCCTAGAGTACCTCTTTCCAGATGCGGAGAGAGACTTTAAAACCCCCTTCCCTGGTAGGAAAGGGGGCAGGGGGGCTTGCGGTTTGCAACTGTAGTGAATCTTTTCCGGAAATGTCTAATACTAAGCTACTTCAAGTACGACACTTGATTATTCAAGTTGAGTTGATAACCATTCTATAAATCCCCTTAGAGGATGTAAGGATGCGCTATAAATGAAACTCGAAACTTTTGAGATCCCCCTAAATCCACGCCACTTACTACGTACTGCGGGAACCTCCGTACACGCCGTAGTGGCTCCCCTTTCCAAGGGGGACTTTAACCCCCCTTTTTAAGGAGGGAAGGGGGGATCAAAGCAATAATTAGTTAACAACGATACTTTTCAAACATCCTCTTAGAGGGTTTTACTAAAACCATCATCTATCTAAGTCAAGAGTTCTTTTTCAAAATTCATATGGATCAAATATATTTATTCTAAATAATTCATACTAAAGACTGAGGACGAATAAAATTATAGTTGCATAAAATAAATATATCCCTTATTAAATGTATAATTGTTAACATTAAATTATTTTTTTGAATATTTTATTTTATTGTTTGCTTTTATATATTTCATGCATATTTGTTTAGTCAACGGCATAAAAATAGTAAGAATAAATAAGCTTTATCTTTTTCTAAATAGTGAAAATACGTGAAGATATAAACAGATAGTGAGGTACGGCAATCGTAATTTATAGAAAATAATTAAATAATGATTAACTATGATTAACTAACAATATCATCTTGATTGATTTTTGTCTTTTCGCAACGTGTTCCTTATGACATAACATACGTAATATTGTGTTGCTTGTTGCGGGCAAATCACGATTATACAAGGGTTTCGGTGCGCCCTTACTAACGTCGTAACACAACGGCAATAAACCCTGAAGAAAATCTACACCCGGACACTTGCTATAACGGAGAGAACCTCGGCAACGCAGTGTCCTCGCTTTTTGTCTCCCCTACAAATACCTAAATTTTTTATGTCCTGTCGGACACGCTACGCTAACAATATTCAAACCGGATTCTTATATATTAATTTTTAATATTTTCAAATAGATATTGGATTAAAGAACACAAAATAAACTTTTCATTTAAGTTTATAATGAAATTATTCCTGCTAAATTACTAACTGAGAGCAAAGTGCATATGTTCTATTAATTGTCAAACAACGTTATTTTATGTAATTCTAGAATAGAAGAATTTAATAAATTAAATTATAAAATATAGTTTTACTCATAATACTAATATTTAAATTCATTAAAAGGTAGGTATAAAAAATATTGAAATTAATGTTAACTAAGTAATATCTGATAGCCTAACTAGCGATTAAGGCGAAACAGCAATGGATAAAAAATTAAAGATTTTAATTATTGAAGATGACGAAGCTGTAGTGGCGAGTATATGTCATGCTTTCAATAAATATGTTCTAAATAGAGAGCAGCTAAAAATAGTTGAAAGTAACATAGCTATAGATACTTTTAAAAACAATTATTATAACTTTGTATTGTTAGGTAATTGTGCATCCCATGCTGAAGCCATAAATTTATTAAAACAAATACATCATTGCAAAAATGTAGTTCCTATATTGGTTCTTCTTGAAAAAAGTGATGAATGTAAAGCAGAAGAATTTATCAAAGCTGGAGCTACAGATTATATTTACAAATCGATACTATCACCAGAAATTTTAGACTTAGCGTTACGGAATGCTATGGGAATTTACAAAATACAAGCACAATTAGCCGACCTTCATCTACAAGTCCAAGAAAAAGATACATTAATTTTTAATCAAAATCAACAAATCGAGCAGCAAAAACAGCAAATAGAAGTACAAAATCATAAATTGATTGAAGTACTACAGTTAAAATCTGAATTTTTGGCAACTATATCTCACGAATTACGGACTCCCATGAATGCAATTATTGGGTTTTCTCAATTATTGCTACGTCCAAAGTGCGGTACAATCTCGAAACCGCAAAAGGATATGGTAGAACGTATTCTTAATAATGGAAAGAATTTATTAATGCTGCTAAATGAAGTTTTAGATTATTCCAAGCTACAAGCAGGAAAGCTAGATTTAAAACCAGAAGTATTTGATATTGCGAAACTCGTAACAACTACCGTTGCACAAATGCAATATGAAGCAGATGCAAAAAAACTGCCGGTGAAAGTTGATATCAGCTTACAAAATCCTATTTTATATAATGATTCGCTGCGCGTGGGACAGATTTTAGGCAAGCTGCTTTCAAACGCGATTAAATTTACCCATAATGGGAGTATTCAGGTAAAAATAACGGATTATTCGGAGAATACCGTTGAGTTAGCAGTTGAAGATACCGGAATTGGAATTTCACCAGATAACATACAAAACGTCTTTGAACCTTTCAGACAACTCTCACAAGGTACCAGTCGTAAATTTGAGGGTACGGGTTTAGGATTATCTACAGTTAAAGCACTGGTAAATATGATGAACGGTCAAATTCATGTTGAAAGTGAATTAGGAAAAGGTACCCTGTTTCATATAAAATTACCACGACAAATCTTATCTGTTTCAAATCAAGAAATTGCCCAAGCAAACCATGATTTTTCATCTAAAATACTTATCAATAATAATAAGCAAGGAGATTATAAACAAGAACTGTATTGAAAACGCAGCTTTAGGTGAATATTATCTTAATTAAAAAATTTCATGAACTACAATCTTTTTGACAAAAGGGCTAAAATAACTAAAATACAATCAGTCTTGTGTTCAAAATTAACGACCATAATTAATTAACATCGTTTTCTTCCTTTGCTCCCTATTTCTCCCAAACTTATTCTAAAACTATTTAATGCTGCATAATAAGTACGGCTATAGATACCTTTAACGTAAAAATTTGTAAAAATTATTATGTCACTTCAAGATTCGCAGACAGGAGTTCGTATATTAGCGGTTGACGATATACCTGACAATCTGTTTTTAGTGCAGGCACTTTTAGAAAGTGAAGGATATGAAGTTAAATTAGTTACTGATGGTGAAACAGCACTAAAAGAAGTTAAGCAATTACCGCCAAGTTTGATACTTTTGGATGTTATGATGCCGGAAATAGATGGCTATGAGGTTACTAGGCGCATCCGTAATATTCCTGATAACAACTATATTCCAATATTACTTGTTACCGCCTTTGACGATGCTAGCGTTGTTGAAGGTTTAGATGCAGGTGCAGATGATTTTATCCGCAAACCTTTTGATACTGATGAGTTACTTGCTAGAGTACGAAGTCTTTTGCGTCTTAAGCATAGCATCGACGCACAGAATAAAATGGCTCGTGAGCGTGAAGACTTTGTATCGCGTTTAACTCACGATTTGCGAACCCCTCTTGTAGCTGCCGATAGAATGTTAAACCTGTTTTTACAAGAAACATTCTGCAAAATTTCACCAGATATGAAAAAGGCGATCGCAGCAATGATTCGCAGCAATAATAATTTATTAGAAATGGTAAATACCCTGTTAGAAGTATCGCGCATTGAAGCAGGGAAAAAAACCATGAATTTTGAAAGCTGTAGTATGCATTCCATAGTTGAAGAAGTAGTTCAAGAATTAAGTCCGTTAGCTCAAGAAAGAGACTTAAAGATTGAATTAAAAACTAGTTTTTCGGGAGAAAATGAAGACGTTACTATAGTCAATGGCGATCGATTAGAATTGAGGCGCGTTGTTAGTAATTTAGTTGGAAATGCAATTAAGTTTACCGATGAAGGTAAAGTTGAAATACGTATATCAGAATTTAGCGATACAACTCAAAATTGGGTAAAATTAGATGTAGAAGATACTGGCTATGGGATTTCAAAAGAAGATCAAAAAACTATATTTGAACGTTTTCGTTCCGGTAAAAATAAACGTTCTGGTAGCGGTTTGGGACTTCATCTATCGAAGTGGATTGCAGAAACACATAACGGAAAAATCGAGTTATCTTCCGAACTTAATAAAGGTAGTTTATTTACATTTTTATTGCCACGTGGATAAAATATTATGCTCTAGGGAGTATCTTGCTCGCACTACAAAATGAAAAATTTTAAATGCTGCAATGAACTATTGCTAATTAAGGCGAAATATATCATGAAAATCACTAAAAACCGGCAATTAGCTACTAATTAGGTCGGCGTTGAAAATCCTAGTTAAGACCTTTTAGAGTAGCAAGTAGCAAGTAGCGAGTAGGAATAAGAGTTTAAGAGTAATTTACATTTTTTTAAATAGCGATACTTTATTTGTGCCGACTTACTTATATCCAGCTAATTAATAGAAATTGTCTTGACCCAGAATAATATCTGATGAATAATTTAATTTATCCTTAATATAAGGACTTATCATTTCCTCTAACTCTTCAATTAAATAAGGCTTAATAATGTAATTATTAAAACCTGCTCGAATAATATTTTCGCGATTTGCTTCAGTAGCTAAAGCTGTTACTGCAATTACAGGAACATTGCAAGTCAAACTTTCTTCTCTTAAAGATTTCAAAACTTCGATACCGCTGACTTTTGGTAAAACAATATCAAGCAGTATCAAATCGGGATGATGCTCTTTCGCTAAAATTACTGTTGTTTCACCCCCATCTTTGCAAGTAATTAATCTGCAACCCAAAGATTCAAGTATATAACTTATTAATACCAAATTGTCTTCATTATCTTCTACAACTAGAATTAAAGGTGCCCCAAAAGTTTGATTTTTATTCATTGAAAATGTATCTGCCAGTTTCATATATTTTCCAGAAGATTTTATGCTGATTAACCGTACAGGTAAAATAATCAAGAAGCATTTAGCAAGTGGTAAGCAATACGTATACTTAGCACTTATTTAAAACTGGCTCATATATTTGCTCTATCAAGTTGATACTCTTTGCTCGTAAACTGTTTACAAGGAGAAGACATTGCAAGCTGATAGCTTTTCTACATACTTTCTGATTATAAGCAAAATATAAGTAAAGTATGAAAAATTAGTTAAAAATGCTTAACATATTTACAAATAACTTGACTTCGTATCGATAATAATATGTTGCTTTTGTTTTATATAAATAGGTATTTAATGAATACACTAAATAGTATTTTTCGTGCAGTTCATGTTTTATACAAGTAATTTATTCGTTCTATATAGATATAAATATTACTGCAAAAACTACCTTATTACTATATTAAAGACAACATTTAGAGCATTTATAAAAAGATTATTCGTGTCTTATGATACTAATTATGAAGTGTTACTCGTAAGTATGTCAATGGCTTATATCATTTTTATTCTTTTCGTTAAATATTTATTAGCTAACAAATTCTTAACTCCTAACTAATATATCTATATACCTCGAACGTCATGCAGTACGACTGTAGTGTAAAGATAGTGATGAAATCTTTCTCGTTAATTGTAAATTTTTTGCTTTCAATCCCTAGTAGGGATTAGTTATGTTTTCAACAGATTTCGTATCTTCTAAATTGTTCTTTGATTTCGTTTCAATCCCTATTAGGGATTAGTTATGATTTCAACCAGTAACATATAAAGCCGCCTTGGCAGTTGGCGAGTTTCAATCCCTATTAGGGATTAGTTATGATTTCAACTTTAGAGTCTATGCGTACTGAGTAATCAATCCAATCTTGTGTTTCAATCCCTATTAGGGATTAGTTATGATTTCAACGAAAATAGCTTATAGTAGTATTAACGAATTAAACAGTTTCAATCCCTATTAGGGATTAGTTATGATTTCAACTTAGAGTTACATTTGTTAATTCTTGTAGTTTCAAGTTTCAATCCCTATTAGGGATTAGTTATGATTTCAACCCCTAATAAATCATTTAAATTCTTTGGTATACCTGTTTTAATCCCTATTAGGGATTAGTTATGATTTCAACGCAGTTTTACGAAGATTCGCTAAACGAAATATTGGGTTTCAATCCCTATTAGGGATTAGTTATGATTTCAACCTGTAGCTCATGAGTTAGGTGGCTTTGGAGGCTATGTTTCAATCCCTATTAGGGATTAGTTATGATTTCAACTCTCTTGTTGTTTGGTCAAACCGATGAAATTCTTGGTTTCAATCCCTATTAGGGATTAGTTATGATTTCAACATATTCTGAGACTGTATTTTTTTATATTCTCCAGGTTTCAATCCCTATTAGGGATTAGTTATGATTTCAACGATATTTTCATACCAGCTAATCATGTCTTCTAGTGGTTTCAATCCCTATTAGGGATTAGTTATGATTTCAACAGTAACCTCTAGCTTTTCTTTGGTATTACCAAGTTTCAATCACTATTAGGGATTAGTTATGATTTCAACCCTTACACCTTCCCTTTTTATCGGGAGTGTAAATGTTTCAATCCCTATTAGGGATTAGTTATGATTTCAACTGATTTAGCGGTTAAGCATATCCAAGAAAATCATGTTTCAATCCCTATTAGGGATTAGTTATGATTTCAACTTAAAGGTCGGGGAAGAATACTTTTTAGAAATTCTAGTTTCAATCCCTATTAGGGATTAGTTATGATTTCAACGAATGAAGCGAATGATTGAAAGTTTGGGATTGAAGTTTCAATCCCTATTAGGGATTAGTTATGATTTCAACTGCTCGCCACAGAAGCCTTGCTATATTTAGTTTTCAAGGTACAGAAGTGCAAACCTTTAGATAAGGTACTGTTTCAGCGACTGAAATGTCAAGAGAGGAAAAATTAAAATCGCTGAAACTGAGTCATAGATAGGATTTCGGGAATAGTGCAAACCTCTATTAAATCTAAATAGGCTCAAATGCAAGCGGGGTAAGGGTTACAGCCTCAAAAATTTGCTTTTGTTTTCAAACACCCTACCGCTTGCACCATCGTCAAGCAAAAAACACTGTAGTATCAATCGGCATTTCACCGCCAATGCGTTCTATTTTACCGTGACAGCAACCGCAGAGGAAGTAAAAACGAATGTTGTCTTCATCGGGTTTGATTAATTTAGATAATCGCAAGCGCAGTTTAGCATACTGAGTTTTGGTAAGTTCGCACTCGAACACGGAATACTGCATCCATTGTCCGTAGGATTTGAGAGTTTTGTGAATTTTGGTACGACGGTTATCTTCGGGAATGTCGTAGGAGATGACAACAAACATAATTTGGGTAATGGGTAGTTGGTAATTGGTAATTGGTAATTGGGTACTGGGCATAGGAGGAATTTTTCAATTATTAACTCCTAACTCATAACTCATAACTCCTAACTTTTAACTCCTAACTCCTAACTCCTAACTCTTAACTTTATTTCATAACTAGCGGTGGGTATTTATCAATTTGTTCGGTGAGATATTTTGCTAAAAAACGGGCTTGAATTTCAAAAGATTCTTGATAGGTATATTTTTTTTGCATTACAGGATGTGTGAATTTTGATAATTTCTTTTCCTGATACATTCGCAAGAATTTGTGTAATGCTTCTTTTGTTAGAGAAACTGCGTTGCTAACTGGTTCTGTAATAAAATCTTGCGGTGTTAAAATGCGACGGTTGATTGCATTGAATACAACAGAATCAACTATCAAAGGTCGAAATTCTTCCATTAAATCTAGTGCTAAAGATGGTCTTCCGTAGCGTTGGGTATGTAAATATCCTAAATAAGGATCGAAGCCAACGATGTTAATTGCGCTTTGGATCTCGTGACGTAATAAAGAATATCCTAAACTTAAAAGAGAGTTTACTGGATCGAGTGGTGGACGACGATTGCGAATTTTAAAGCTAAATTTATCGTTGCGAATTAGCTGGTTAAAACAACCGAAATATGCAGCGCTGCCAGCACCTTCAAAGCCTCGAATAGAATCAATGGTGGTGGCTGTTTCTAAAGATTTAATTGTATTTTGTAGTTGATTGAGACTGTTACTAAAATCATTTTCCGCACGCATTCGTTGAGATTTAAGTAAACTATAGCGATAATTTTTCAATTTACCTCTGACAAAAGCTTTAGTTAAATGAATTGCTTGTGGTGATTCTCCGGCTACTTTCCATTGAGCATTTCGGAGAAAAATATTTTTACCCATTTCTGGTTCTAAACAAGCTATATATTTACCGTATGTAGTTAAAAAAGAGAGAGAAATCTTATTTTGTAAAAGTTGGGCGATCGCTGCTGGTGAAATACTCGCACGTCCCATAATTACTAAACCTTTAACTTTAATCAAAGGCACATCTAAAATAGTCTTTTTCTCAAACTTTACTTTCAAACGCTCGTCAACTTTACCGATGAAAGAATCGTCTTGTGTAACGTAAACAGTACTCATGATTAATCAGTTATCAGTTATCAGTGAACAGTGAACAACAAAAAAGATTAAATTAAAGCCAAAACAAATCAAACCCATCCGTTGCCAACCCCATGCATAACCAACCCCACCCGTTAACAAACCCATCCGTTGCCAAACCCATCCGTTGCCAAACCCATCCGTTGCCTAACATCCGCTACCTAATTAACTTCTTGATAGCGTTTGACTTTATCAACAGCCCTTGGTAAACATTGGGAATAAAGACTGCATCCTTTACAGCGCTTGCTATAAATAGCTGATGGCATATTTCCTGTTTCTAATAATTTAGTAACGTCAGCAATCGTCGCAATAGTTTCCTTTCTCAAATCATCATTAATTTCTACCAACTGACGCTGATGAGTTTGAGCATAATAAACATAGCCAGTTGCGATATTTTTTCCCGTCATTTCTTCCAAACACAAAGCTTGAGCGCAAACCTGTAATTCATCATTATCCCACTCACCCTTTTTTCCTCGCTTATATTCCACTGGATACCATTCACCATTTTCTAACTCAATTAAATCTGATTTTCCGATTAAATTGTATTTCTCTGACTTCAACCAAATAGCGCGTACCTGCCAAGTTTCTTCTTGATTGTTATCGCCAACAGTGTGAACTCTTTCGTGCAAACTAGTCCCTTCAATGGTGTATTGATTATCGGTGAATTCTCCCAAACAAAACATTCGCCAGCAGCGATGGGGACAGTATGAATATTGATTCAAAGAAGCGATAGTGATGTAATCTGTGTTGTTCATTATTTTGTGAATGTAGGAAATTTTGAAAAACCTCACCCCTTCCCCTCTCCTTATCAAGGAGAGGGGTATGTTTTATCTACAATAGTTCCCAACTCTTAACTCTTAACTCCTAACTCCTAACTCTCCTCCCCATTCCCATTCCCATGGTGGTTTTTCTACCGATTCCGGAATACAAAGCAAAGTCAGCTAAAGCGTTTATTTGTTTAATTTTAATTGCTTCAACATCACCCATAATTCGATAGCTAACTTCACCAACTACACCGATAAATTTGCTGCGAGAATCGGGAACTATTTCGGTATGAATGTTGATAAAGCTGGGGAAAATGGAATCAAGATTTATTTCTTCAAATTCAATCTTGCTATATTTATTCCAACGAGAAAGCAAAGATTTGAAAACAGATTCCCTCGTCGGAAGTGTGGTGTCGTATTTTCCCTGTCTCCAAGCGGTAGGAGTTGCGAAATTGATCGAAATAATCCGCTCGGAATCGCTTGCTTGTTGGTACAGTTGGGTATAGGTACAAGCATTAGCCCAAGGTTGTGTAGATTGAGGAGTACCTTGAATGCTGGTAATATACAAGTCGGCAGAGCCTAAATGCCAAGGTTGTTGTGGATTTAGATTTAGCCAAAGTTGAGTTAGTTTACCGAATAGCTCATCATCGAGCAGGGAAATTCGCCACCAACAGGGAGTACCCGTAGGAATCATTTTTTGATGTTGGGATTGCAATATACTTCCTCGTTTAACTGCTTTGGGGATAGGAGAATTTTTGGTTATTTGTAAGGGGGAGAGAGTAAAAGCTTTATCGGCTGTGGAATTGTGTAAATGTGTTCCTAAATCTTTGTCAACTGAACTTACTAAAGTGAGAAATAAAGCGTGTAGATGTCTTCCCGTAAGGAATTGGGGGTAGATGGGGGATTTTGGCGTGAGGTTGAGGATTAGACTGTGAGGCATATTCAATTTTGGATTTTGGATTTTAACAACGGATGCTTTTGTTTTGGATTTTGGATTGGGTTGTAGGGTGCTGTGACGCTATGAACAAATTTTTTTGTAGTAATAAATAAGTTTTTTAGCGTCACGCACCATCTGTATTCTCAAGTTTCCTCTTTTCAAGATTATAGCTGTGACGCTATGAACAAATTTTTTTGTAGTAATAAATAAGTTTTTTAGCGTCACGCACCAATTAACTATTTTTTTAACCTTGAAATCGATATTCCATTTTTGCAGGAATTTTTAGCATTTGGGAAGTGAAGGGATTTTCAAATTGAAAAAATTGCCCTTTTGTAATAGTTACATTTTGAATCAAACTTACGGGAGGCATATTTACAACGTCGTAGCTGACAACTTGATGGGTAAACATGACATCGAGGGGATTTAAAGGATGGGGAAAAGTAAAATCACCAGTTTTCAATTCAAATTTAGCAACTGCTTGAATTTCAACTTCAGCTTTACTCATCCACTTACCCAAACGAATCCATTTTGGTAGTTTACCTTTTAGCTCAATATCCTTTTGAGAAATAATAAAAAATTCAAACTGGCTTTCCGGTGCAATTTCCTTTGCTCTACCAAAACTGGGAATATTCTTTTGGGTTTTCTGCATCTCAACATGGTAGTTATTATTGGCATATTTCCAAGTGTTGAGAACAGATGTATGGTGAATGGAATGTGCTGGTGTGACGTAAATTCTCTGTTGATTTAATGGTGTTAAATGCTCTTGATATTTGGGAATTTGTTCGGAGCAAAAGTAACGATAAGAATGTTGTTCAGCAACGGTGGTAGCGTAAATCTCGCTGTCTACTAAACCCAATGCATAACAAAGAGCGTAATTATGGATTACTGGTTCGGTTTCGTAGAGTCTACCGATTTCACGAGTTGCGAAATAAACGCTGTCGTGTAATTCTATTTGACAGCAATAAATTATAGTCATGGCTATTACTTTGCTGCTGCTTTTTCTTTATTTTTGTCTTTATCCTTATTTTTAACCTTGATGTGAACTTTGGCATATTGTTTAGCTTCATCATCAGCTTTTTTGAGCATTTTTTTTAATTCATCTTCGTTTGCAGTAATAGCTTTTACTTCTTTAAGTAGTGCAGCAAATTGCTCGTTAAGATAATCTTGATGCACAATAAATTCCTCAGTCATTTGTAATTCTATAGCTGTTTTTGCGGCTGTAATTACATCATCTTCATCCAAAGGTTCGGGAGAATTGATGGTATTACTAGATTTCATTTCATCGTAAATTGATTGAGTCCAACGTAGATTACTTGTAATTTCACCATCTGCAAAAATGACTCCGATTAATTCATTTCTAACTCTTCCAGTGCGGGTTGTTTGCGCTCCGTAATGACGGGTACGCAGGATATTATTGAAAACATATAAAAAACTTGCTTCTGTGGGGTCTTTTAATGTGACAATGCTAGGGAAGAAAACTTGCGGTTTAATATGATCTTGTTGATTAATTCTGCTAGTAACTTCACCGGGTTTAGAACCATTTTCACCTTTTGAAGTCATTGTACCGTTTTCAAAGGGAGCATTGAGCGTAAATGTTTCGTGAGATTCATCAAAAGCAGTAATTGAAAAAGCCGTATCTACAACAACTTTTGATTTTTCGGAACCAGAATCACCTATTGCAAATCCATAGATAATACAGTCAGCATTATCCATTGCAAATTTTACGTTATATTCGCATTCTTCATCTTTCACTAAACCATAATTACGCATTAGTTCTCTACCTACTAAACGTTCTGGTGTGGATTGTTTGCGTTTGAACATGGAAAGACGACTAATTGTATTTTTATCTTTTCTTCCGGCTCTGACTCTTGATTTATTTAATTCTCCATCTGTTTGGAATAAGGGATAAGATTCTGTGACGCGAATTGTGAGGAAGTGAACGTATTTTCCCATTGGTTTGTAGGGAATTTCGGTGTGAAATAATTTGGAGTCGATGGATTTTAGGAATGTCATTTGTTTGTTACCTATATAAATGAATTAAGAGAATAAACCGCAGAGGCACAGAGGGC
>ERZ1740052.298-NODE-298-length-17551-cov-6.073788_pt1 | contig 17551 bp, 24 predicted proteins | sample MGYA00581750_ERZ1740052 | MGnify/ENA primary metagenome ERZ1740052 (study PRJEB43018, sample SAMN04849743) | marine metagenome | isolation source: floating plastic debris | place: Pacific Ocean | collected 2008-08-30 | study: EMG produced TPA metagenomics assembly...
CAGATCTAAAGAGAAGCAAACAAATGTTCGAAAAAGGTGTAATTTCTGCTAAAGACATGGAACAACGAGAAGTTGAATTCATTCAGGCGCAAAGAAGTTATGCGAACATGGAAGCTTCTATTTTACAAATCAAAGAGTTGATAAATAGTTCATCTCAAAATGTAGATGATACTAGTATTAAAAAAACTCAGAACGACAGAGGTCTTCAAAAAAGGGCTAAACAATCTTTTTTACTTCTTAGAAAAGCTATTAGTGACTGGGAAAACAACTATGCTTTAACTACTTCTATGAGTGGTAAAGTTTCATTTCTTTCTTTCTGGAGTAGAAATCAAACAGTAAAAACTGGGGATTTAATTTTTACAATTATACCGAATAACGCTCAAGATTTTCTAGGAAAAATTAAAGCTCCTATTGCAAATTCCGGTAAAATAAAGATCGGACAAAAAGTGCATATTAAACTATTAAATTATCCTTCGGATGAGTTTGGTAAACTTGAAGGTAAAGTAAGAAGTATTTCTTCTGTTCCAGATCAAGAAGGTAATTATTTAATAGATGTGGACTTACCCAATAAACTAACAACTTCTTATGAGAAGCAGTTAGAATTTAGACAAGAAATGCAGGGTAATGCTGATATAATTACCGAAGACCTAAGATTGATAGAAAGATTCTTCTATCAACTTAAAAACGTCTTAAAATAAAATAATCTCTCGCAAAGAATAGACATAAACCTTGGTGTCTTTAAATGAACAAGGATTTAATTAACCTTAAATCTATTTCGATTATGAAAAAATCGATTTTAAATTTTGGTACTCCTATCACCAAAACTCAACAAAAAGAAATTCAAGGCGGCATGAACACAATCCCTTGTGTTTGCCGTAATAAACCTACACTACTTGTTAGTTGTTTTATAGTTTGTGATGATGGCTCTTACCCAATTATAGCAGTAGGGTAACTAAATACTACATCATGAAAAAACTAATAAACATAGATTCTACAAGAATTCTAAACAAACATGAATTAAAATCTATCAATGGAGGCATAACTTGTTTTGAATGTTACGACAATTGTGTAGCTACTTCAAAAGATAGAATGGAACTTGGAATATGTTTTGACGGTTGTCAATTATTTTGTTCTTAAACACCTCTAGGTGAGTTTAAAACAATAAATAATCATATTCTTATTAAAAGTGTAAACTAATTTCCAGTTTAACATTTATGTTATTATAGCTAGCTATATAGTTCAGCTACTACTCCTATTATCTGAAAAAACAGAGTACAAGAGAAGCAAATCAAAAACTTGATTTAAATCTCTTTTTAATTAACCTTTAATACAAATATTTATGAAGAAATCGATTTTGAACTTCGGTAAATCTCTAAGTAAAACGGAACAGAAAAGTATTTCTGGAGGATTCTCATGTCCAACTTACCCAGCAAGTCAATGTTTAGCTTGTGGCGGTGGTCCATTACCAAATGGATGTTGTATTGGAACTGTATTTACACATCAGTGTTTAAGAGGAGAAATTGCTATCCCTTAATATATAACTAATCTTTTAAAACTAAATATTATGAAAAAATCAATTAAAAACTTAGGGAAATCTTTAAGCAGAGATCAGCAAAAAGAAATAAATGGTGGATTTGGCGGAATCAGATACTGCAAAAACCCTGGAGGTTATTGTGATGCTTTACATGTTTGTGAACCATTAGGTAATGGACAAGGAGTTTGTATAAGTATTTATATTATATAACCATGAAGAAATCTATCTTAAAATTAGGTAAAACTTTAAATAAAGTTCAACAAAAAGAGATTAATGGTGGCTTAGTAGGATTAAGGTGCTTTAGATCTGAAGATTGCAGAGGTTCTTTTGACTGCTGTAGTTTCGGAGCATGCATAAATACTACACACGCTATTTTTGACCCATATTGTTCTTAAGAAAACGTAAATCGTTGCCTTTTGAACAATTTTTTTTCGCGAAGAATAGACATAAACCTTGAGTGTCTTTAAATGTTCAAGGATTTAATCAAATTTAAACCTTTCAATTATGAAATAATCAATTTTAAATTTTGGGAAAGCTTTGAGTAAAGCTGATCAAACAGAAATCATTGGTGGAATCGTGCCTATTAAAGTAGCAACATGTGCTGAAGTATGTCCTTCTGCAACTACAAGAAGAAGATGCGGACCTCCACATTGTCCTGGTATGTGTGACGGACGTGGTGGTTGGGTAAACTACTAGTTAAGTAACTAAAAACTGCATTTGGGGAGTTAAAAAACTCCTCAATGCTTTTACATAAAATGAAATAATAAGAAAACTTGAAAAATCATGAAAAGATCAATCTTAAAATTAGGTAAAACTTTAAACAAAACGCAACAGCAAGAAATTAACGGAGGAAGAATGTCTCAAGACTGTCAGATTTATGATCCTGCTACAGGATGGCAAACAGGATGGTCTGTAGAAGATGCTCAATGGTTATACCGTAATGAATCTTCAGTTACTGGATATTGCTGTGCAAGTTGTTAAACAAATTAAACATTAAAATTATGAAAAATTCAATCTTAAAATTAGGTACGACTCTAAACAAAATTCAACAAAAAGAAATACATGGTGGATATATACCTACACCATATCAATTTTGTTGTACAAGAACCCAAGGTTTTTGGTTAAGTAATTATCCTTTCTTGGGTAACGATCCAATGTATAATTGCGGTCAGTATGGATCTTGTAGTAGCGGTGATTTCCCTTTTTAATAAAGTACAATTATGAAAAAAACAATATTAAACTTAGGAAAAAAACTTGATAAAAACACTCAAAAAAATATTAATGGTGGTCAATATTCATATTGCCCTCCTTCTCCAACTTGTTACGGTGTTTTTGATGTACCATTAGGTTCGAATTGCGGAACATGTGATCAATATCACGCTTTACCATTTGAATGTAAAATGCGTGTTAAAGTGAGTGTTTATTGTTTCGGAATTTAAACAAAAAAGTGAGTTAAACTTTGAACCTTCTATCCGAATGTAGGAATTAATTATTCCAATTTGCATTCATTTATATAAGCAGAAAGACTACCAAAAGGTAGTCTTTCTATTTTTTTTGAGTTAATCTTGCTACATATTTACCTATAACATCAAACTCTAAATTTACTTTAGTTCCAACTTCAAAATGTTTAAAAACTGTATGCTCTAAAGTATAAGGAATAATTGCTACGCTAAATTCATTTAATTTAGAGTTTACAACGGTTAAACTTACTCCATTCACGGTTATCGATCCTTTTTCTATAGTAACATTATTTAATTCTGAATTATATTCAAAAGTAAAAACAGTACTTCCACCTTCGTCTTTGATATCTTTACAAAAACCTGTTTGATCAACATGACCTTGGACAATATGACCATCTAAACGATCTCCTAACTTCATTGCTCTTTCTAAATTAACCTCATCTCCTACTTTTAAATCTCCTATATTACTTTTATCAATAGTCTCTTTAATAGCTGTAACAGTATATTCGTCATTATCAATTGCTACAACAGTTAAACAAACACCATTATGGGCAACACTTTGATCTATTTTTAATTCGTTAGTAATTTCACTCTTTAAAGAAATATGAATATTCTCTTGTTCTTTCTTAAGCTCAGTTACACTTGCAAGTGTTTCTATTATACCTGTAAACATTCCTTAAAATTTAGTTACTTTTGTTAACATCAAAAATACAACATAGGTATTCTAAATATGGAAAAAACGAATAAAATTATTGTCGGAATCTCAATAGGTGATATTAATGGTATAGGTACAGAAGTAATTCTTAAAACATTTGAAGATAAAAGAATGTTAGAATTTTGTACTCCTGTTATTTTCGGTTCTAACAAAGTTATTTCATTCCATAAAAAAGCATTAAACTTAAATAACAGTATCCATGGCATTCAATCTTTAGATAAAATTGTACATGGAAAGATCAATCTACTAAATATTTGGAAAGAAGATGTAAAAGTAGAACTAGGTAAAATAACTCCCGAAGGAGGAAAATATGCATTAAAGTCTTTAAGTATGGCAATTAAAGCACTTAAAAACGATACTATTAATGTATTATTAACCGCTCCTATAAATAAAGAAAACATCCAATCGAAGGAGTTTAATTTCCCTGGACACACTGAATTTTTAGAAAATGAATTAGAAGGTGAAAGCTTAATGATATTAATGTGTGAAGATTTAAGAATAGGTTTAATCACAGGTCATGTGCCTGTGTCTAAAGTTACAGAACTTATTACACCAGAATTGATAAAGAAAAAAGTTAATATAATGCATCAATCTTTAAAAAGAGATTTTAGCATTAACAAACCAAAAATTGCAATTTTAGGGTTAAATCCTCATTGTGGAGATAAAGGTGTAATGGGTAAAGAAGACGACGATATCATACGTCCAACGATAGCTGAGATTAAAAAAACTGGAAAAATGATTTTCGGACCTTATGCTGCTGATGGTTTCTTTGGCTCTAAGACTTACGAGCAATTTGATGGAGTTTTAGCAATGTATCACGATCAAGGATTAGCTCCTTTCAAAGCCTTATCCTTTGGAAACGGTGTAAATTTCACTGCTGGACTTAACAGAATTAGGACTTCTCCAGACCATGGAACAGGTTTTGATATTGCAGGAAAAAACAAGGCAAACGTAGAATCTTTTAAAGAAGCTTTATTTAGTTCTATAAAAATTTATAGAATCAGAAAAGAAAATATTGAATTAGAGTCGAATACATTAAAATCAAAATAGTTCTAATTCTTCTTTTTTAAAAAAATATTTTATTATATTTGCGCCCTCAAATTGATATTGTAAATGAAAGGTTTAAAAGAATATAGTATTCCTTTTGTAGGCTTGAAAGAAGGTAGCCACGAGTTTCAATACCAAATTGACAACACGTTCTTTAAAGAATTTCAGTATGAAGAATTCAACGAAACTAATGTTATAGTTGACGTTGAGTTCATAAAAAAGAGTACTTTATTTGAAGTTTTGTTCTCAATTAGTGGATCTGTAAATGTACCTTGTGATTTAACAAGTGAATTATTTGATCAACCAATTGAAGGAGATTATAAGTTGATTGTTAAGTTCGGACAAGAATTTAACGATGAAAATGAAGAAATTTTAATCATTCCTCATGAAGAATATCAATTAAATATTGCTCAATATATTTATGAACTAATAATTCTTTCCGTTCCTAAGAAAAGAGTACATCCAGATGTAGTCAATGGAACAATGGAGTCTGAAACTTTAAAGAGACTTAAGGAATTAGAGATTAATAAAGAGAAACCGGTTGAAGATGAGTCAACCGACCCGAGATGGGATAAGTTAAAAGATTTACTAACAGGAAAAAACACATAAAATGGCACATCCTAAGAGAAAAATATCAAAAACTAGAAGAGATAAGAGAAGAACTCACTATAAAGCTACTATGCCTCAGATAGCTGTTGATCCTACTACTGGAGAAGCACATTTATATCACAGAGCTCACTGGCATGAAGGTAAGTTATATTACCGTGGTCAAGTGGTAATCGATAGTACTGAAGCTGAAGCTTAATACATTATAACTTCTATAAAGATTTTATAGTTTAACATATTTAACGTCAAAAACGAAAGTTTTTGGCGTTTTTTTCGTTTTCAAGTGAAAAAAAAATCACTACTTTTGAAAACTAAATTTACTATAAGTAACAAACATGGCTAAAATAACTGCAGCAATTACAGCAGTAGGAAAATATGTTCCTGACTACATTCTAACCAACCAAGAGTTGGAAACTATGGTAGATACCAACGATGAGTGGATCACCTCAAGAACCGGAATTAAAGAAAGAAGAATATTAAAGAAAGAAGGCGAAGGTACTTCTTACTTAGCCATTAAAGCAGCTGAAGATTTAATAAGCAAGAATAATATCAATCCAGAAGATATTGATTTAGTTATTGTAGCGACTGCAACACCTGATATGTTAGTTGCATCTACAGCAGTATATACAGCTACTAAAATTGGAGCTACAAATGCATTTGCTTACGATTTACAAGCAGCTTGCTCTAGCTTTTTATATGGTATGTCTACAGCTTCTAGTTATATAGAGTCTGGTAGATATAAAAAAGTATTATTAATTGGAGCAGATAAAATGTCTTCTATCATAGACTATACAGATAGAGCAACATGCATCATTTTTGGTGATGGAGCTGGAGCTGCTTTATTTGAACCTAATGAAGAAGGTTTAGGATTCCAAGATGAGTATTTAAGAAGTGATGGTATCGGAAGAGAATTCTTAAAGATTGATGCAGGAGGTTCTATTTTGCCTACTTCTGAAGAAACAATTAAGAATAATCAACATTACGTACATCAAGAAGGTAGAACTGTATTTAAGTTCGCAGTTTCTAACATGGCAGATGTATCGGAGAAAATATTAGAACGAAACAATTTAACTAAAGAAACTGTAAATTGGTTAGTTCCTCATCAAGCTAATAAAAGAATTATTGAAGCTACTGCCAACAGAATTGGTTTAGCTGAAGAAAAAGTAATGATGAACATAAGTAAGTATGGAAACACAACTTCTGCTACTTTACCATTATTACTTGCAGACTATGAAAAAGAACTTAAAAAAGGTGATAATTTAATTTTTGCTGCATTTGGTGGTGGCTTCACTTGGGGAGCTATTTACTTAAAATGGGCGTATAATAAATAGACACAATCAACTAAAATTATAGACAATGGACATTAAAGAAATTCAAAATCTTATTAAGTTCGTAGCAAAATCTGGCGCTAGCGAGGTAAAGCTAGAAATGGATGACGTAAAAATCACCATTAAGACTGGATCTGATGCACCAGAGACAAAAATTATTCAAGCTGCTGCACCCATCGCTGCTGCTCCTCAAGTAGTTGCTGCTCAACCAGTAGTTGCGCAACCAGTTGCTGAAGCTGCTACCCCAGCTGCACCAGCTAAATCAGATGACGATTCTAAATACGTTACTATAAAATCTCCAATTATTGGTACTTTATACCGTAAGCCGTCTCCTGATAAGCCTGTTTTTGTAGAAGTTGGAGATGAAATTAAAGCTGGAGATACTGTATGTATCATTGAGGCAATGAAACTTTTCAATGAGATTGAATCTGAAGTTTCAGGAAAAATCGTAAAAGTATTAGTAGATGATTCAACTCCTGTTGAATTTGATCAACCATTATTCTTAGTTGACCCATCTTAATTTATCGTATAGCTTAATCGATTGAGCTATTAATTAACTATTACAATTATGTTTAAAAAAATATTAATTGCCAATAGAGGTGAAATTGCACTTCGTGTAATTCGTACCTGTAAAGAAATGGGTATAAAAACAGTAGCTGTTTACTCTAAGGCTGATGCAGAAAGTTTACATGTAAGATTTGCTGATGAAGCAGTTTGTATTGGACCTGCGCCAAGTAACGAATCTTACTTAAAAATGGATAGAATTATTGCTGCTGCAGAAATTACAAATGCAGATGCAATTCACCCAGGTTATGGATTCCTTTCTGAAAATGCAAAGTTCTCTAAACTTTGTGAAGAGCACGAAATTAAATTTATCGGAGCTTCAGAAGAAATGATTTCTAAAATGGGAGATAAAGCTACAGCTAAAGCAACAATGATTGCTGCAGGTGTACCTTGTATTCCTGGTTCTGAAGGGATTTTAGATTCTTATGAAGAAGCAGAAAAAATCGCCGTTGATATGGGATTCCCTGTAATGTTAAAAGCTACCGCTGGTGGTGGTGGAAAAGGGATGCGTGCCGTATGGAACAAGGAAGATTTAAAACCTGCTTGGGATTCTGCTCGTATGGAAGCAAAAGCTTCTTTCGGAAACGACGGAATGTACATGGAAAAATTAATTGAAGAGCCAAGACATATTGAAATTCAAATTGTTGGTGATTCATTTGGTAAGGCTTGTCACTTATCTGAAAGAGATTGTTCTGTACAACGTCGTCACCAAAAATTAACTGAGGAAACTCCTTCTCCGTTCATGACAGATGAATTAAGAAATGCAATGGGAGAAGCTGCAGTAAAAGCTGCTGAATATATTAAGTACGAAGGAGCTGGTACTGTTGAATTCTTAGTAGACAAACACCGTAACTTCTACTTTATGGAAATGAATACTCGTATTCAAGTAGAGCATCCAATTACTGAAGAGGTTGTTGATTACGATTTAATTCGTGAGCAAATTTTAGTTGCTGCTGGAGTGCCTATTTCTGGTAAGAATTATACTCCACAGTTACACTCGATCGAATGTAGAATTAATGCAGAAGATCCTCACAAGAACTTTAGACCTTCTCCTGGAAAGATTACTTCTTACCATGAGCCAGGTGGTCACGGAGTTCGTATTGATACGCATGCATATGCTGGGTATACAATTCCACCAAACTACGATTCTATGATCGCTAAATTAATTGTAACCGCACAAACTCGTGAAGAAGCAATTAATAAAATGAAGCGTGCTTTAGATGAGTATATCATCGAAGGAATTAAAACTACAATTCCTTTCCACAGACAATTAATGGATCATCCAGATTATGTAGCTGGTAATTATACTACGAAATTCATGGAAGATTTCGAAATTAAATAAATTCAAAAAAGGCTGTCTTGTTAGACAGTCTTTTTTATTTACGGCTATTTGTAATTAATTTTAGTTTTCTCGTCTACTTCATTACATAAACAAACTAACCTTATGAAAACTAAAATAAGCCTATTCATAACTTTATTAAGTTGTATGTCACTAATCTCTCAAATCATACAACCAAGTTTAAGTCCTACAATTACAACTAAACAAAAAGTTGGTTTAGCAACTATTGATCTACAATATGGTCAACCAAGTGTGAAAGGAAGAACAATTTTTGGTTCTTTAATTCCGTATAATAGAATTTGGAGAACTGGCGCTAATGCTTCAACAAAATTTACAACAGATAAGGAAATTAATGTTGCTGGTTTAAACCTTCCTGCTGGAACTTACGGTTTATATTCTATTCCTGAAGAAAAAGAATGGACCATTATTTTCAACAAGAAAAGTAATTTATGGGGAAGCGCTGGATACAACAAAGAAAATGATATTATTCGTTTTAAAATACCAGTAACTACCTCTAAAGAATTAAGAGAAACATTCTCTATGTATTTTGAAAACTTTACGATTAATGGAGCTAGTATGATTATTGCTTGGGAGAATACGATTATTAAAGTTCCTGTTCTAGTAAATTCAGATCGTATTATTGAAGAACAAATCACTTCTAAAATAACAAATGAAAAAGGAGAAATTAAAGCACAAACGTATTTTGATGCCGCTCAATATTATTATCAAAAAAACAAAGATTTAAAGCAAGCTTTAATCTGGTTTACAAAAGCAGAAAAATTAAGACCTCAGGCTTTTTGGTATACGTATTATAAATCTGAATTAGCTTTAAAATTGAATCAGAAAGATATCGCTAAAACAGGAGCTCAGAAATGTTTAAAAGCGGCAAAAAATAGTAAGAGTTCTGACTATGGTTATATTGCTAAATGTTCATTATTGTTAAAAGCAATAGATAACTAAAAAACAAAACATATTTGATACTTTTAAAGGCTAATTATAATTAGCCTTTTTATATTTTTGGAACATGAATTTTCTTTATAATATTCTCATTCATGTCGCCTACTTTATTATACAGTGTCTAAGTCTGTTTAATAAAAAACTTAAACTGTTTGTTAATGGACGTAAAGAGACTTTTAAAAAATTAGCTTCAATTACCTCTAATGATCGTGTTTTCTGGATTCATTCTGCTTCTTTAGGTGAATTTGAACAAGCCAGACCCATCATTGAAAGACTAAAAATTAAATATCCGAATTATAAAATTGTAGTTACTTTCTTTTCTCCTTCAGGATATGAAATCAGAAAAAATTATAATCTAGCAGATATTGTTTGCTATTTACCTTTCGACACCAAAAGAAATGTAAAGCGTATTATAAAATTAGTACACCCTGATTTAGCTGTTATTGTTAAATATGAATTCTGGCCTAATTTATTGAATCAACTAAAAAAGTCTAATACTAAAACCATTTTAGTTTCTGGAATATTTAGACAAGATCAACTGTTTTTTAAATCTTACGGAAAATGGATGCGTAAGTTTTTACATACTTTTTCTTTCTTTTTTGTTCAAAATGAATCCTCTAAAAAATTATTAAATGACATCAATCTAGAAAATGTAAATGTTGCTAGTGACACAAGATTCGATCGTGTTTCTGAAATTCTAAGTCAAGATAATACTATTGAAACTATAGAATTATTTAAAAATAACACTTACACAGTTGTAGCTGGGAGTACGTGGAAAGAAGATGATGAATGCATCGTAAACTACATAAATAATCAGACTAAGAAAGACGAGAAATTCATTATTGCTCCACATAATATTGATAAAATTAAGATTGAAGAATTAAGGAATAGCATCTTAGAAAAAGTAATTTTGTATTCTGAAAGAAATAATGTTAATCTTTCAGATTATAAAGTTCTTATTATTGATAATATTGGACTACTTACGAAAATATACTCTTACGCTAACGCTGCTTATGTAGGAGGTGGTTTGGCTACCGGTTTACATAATATTTTAGAACCTGCCACTTTCGGAATTCCTGTTGTTTTTGGAGGAAATAAGCATAAAAAGTTTCAAGAAGCATTAGATTTGATTGCAATTGGAGGTGCTAAAACTATATTAAATACAAATGATTTTTCCAATATCTTTACTAGCCTAAAAAAAGACATTAATCTAAGAGTTAAAATGGGTAATATCAATCAGAATTACATTCAACATAATGTTGGTGCTACTCAAAAAATACTCAACTATATTGAAAAAAATATTCCATCATGAATTATTTATTAGAACCTTGGCCTTGGTATGCATCTGGTTTTTTAATTGCAATTGTTTTATTCTTGTTTTTCTACTTTGGAAGAAACTTTGGTGTTTCAACAAACTTAGAAACACTATGCACTATTAGCGGAGCAAATAAATTCTCTGACTATTTTAAAAAAGATTGGAAAGAAAGAGATTGGGCTTTGGTCTTTTTAATCGGTTTGGTCATTGGAGGATTTATAGCTAGCAATTATCTTTCTAATCAAGTACCAATTGATTTAAATCCGAAAACGATAACTGAGCTAAATGAATTAGGTTTTGCTAATGCTGGTAACACAATAGTTCCAGATGAATTATTTGACTTAAAAAATGTATTCACACCAAAGGGAATTTTGATATTATTAATTGCAGGAATTTGCATTGGTTTTGGAACTCGTTATGCTGGAGGTTGCACTTCTGGTCATGCAATAACAGGTCTAAGTAGCTTACAATTACCTTCTTTAATAGCTGTAATTGGCTTTTTTATTGGAGGCTTAGTAATGGTTTGGTTAATTTTCCCACTTTTATTCTCTTAAAATGAAATACTTGCGATTTTTACTAATTGGAATTTTATTCGGTATTATTTTAACAAAATCTGAAGCTGTTTCTTGGTATCGAATATTTGAAATGTTCAAGTTTCAATCTTTTCATATGTATGGAATAATTGGAACTGCAGTGCTATTTTCTATGTGTTTTATGTATTTCTTTAAAAAAGGAATAATCAAAAATTATTTAGGTAATAAAATTTTAGTAAAACAGAAACCTAAAGAATACAAAAGAGCTTTAATTGGCGGAACTATTTTTGGTTTAGGTTGGGCTTTAGCAGGAGCTTGTCCAGCTCCTATTTTCACACTATTAGGAAATGGGGTAGTTTCTATACTTATTGTTCTATTAGGGAGCTTAATTGGTACTTTTATTTATGGTTTACTAAGTAATAAACTACCAAAATAAACTTAATCTAATAACGGAATTTCTTTAAAAGTATTGGTATTATCTACTACTGCCCAGTCGTATATTTTTGACAATTGATAAATTTTAGATAACTCTTCAAATAAGCGTGTTTTTGCCTCTTTCTTCTGTGAAGTAAACTCTATGGTTTCTTCTATCATTTTTGTGGCTTTATCACTTAATTTATTTAATTCTTCTTTAGAAAACGTATTGAACTTACTTTGTTGTAAATCAAAATATTTAATATCTGGTGAAATGGTAATCTCTTCTTCAGGAACTTTATTTATAATAATTTGCTTTGCTACACTATCAATCTGAATATCCAACTTCGATAAATCGTAACCTACTTCAACTTTTGCATTTACAGATAACATTGCTTTTTTCTGAAATTCAACATAATCAAAAAAGTACTTTTTAGTATCTGAAAAGCTATACATTTCAGAATATGTTCCTTGAGAAACAACTAGTTTACTCAAGTTTTCAATCTGATTTACCATAACTTTAATTTCTTCTGTTTGATGTTTCTCTTCTTTTTTATCGTACCAAAACTTAGCAACCAAAAAACCTATAAAAAAAACAGCTATATATCTAAGAAAACGCATAACAATTCAATATTTGTGGATAGAAAATTACTAAATATTTAGAAGAAGAAGAAATAAAATTAAAGTCGGGATGAGAGGATTCGAACCTCTGATCTCTGGTCCCCCAGACCAGCACTTTAACCGGACTAAGCTACATCCCGAAATTAGTTTGACAAATATAAAAAAGCCCCGATAAAATCGAGACTGATATTTTGTTAAAACAGTATTAGTTACATCGTGTAAAAAAATTGTTCATTCGTAATTTTTCCCTCCTTCACTTCAAATACACAAACTTCTTCCATTTGTTGTCTTCCTCTATCTTCAAAAGTAACATCGAAAGCCATTTTTGAAGTAAAATGATTATCCGCAACAACAGGATCAGAGATTTCAGAAGAATGAAATTCTACTACATTTTCCAACCATTGTTTACTCTTTTCAAAAACCTCCTGTTTTCCTGAAACAATTTCTCCATATGGAACACCTGGCATTTCCTTACTTACAACATTGTCTGCATACAATTCTGTAATGCAATCTAAATTCTTCCCTTCTCTGCACATTTGTGCCCATTGGTTTGCAACTTCTTGTGTGGTCATAATAATTTAATTTACTTGTTAATTCCTTAAATTTAATAAAAAGCCGCACACAGATGATTAATTACTTGTTAAGAATCAGCATTTAACGCATTTTTATATGTTGTTAAACAGCGTTCTCTTGCAAACTTATGATCTACCATTTCTTTTACATAAGTAAGCTCCTGAAATTCTGGAACCCACTTTTTAATATATTTTAATTCCTTATCAAACTTTTTAATTTGAGTAGTTGGGTTAAAAATTCTAAAATACGGAGCCGCATCTACACCACAACCTGCAACCCATTGCCAGTTTCCTACATTACTAGACAATTCAAAATCTAATAATTTTTCAGCAAAATAAGCTTCTCCCCATCTCCAATCAATCAATAAATGTTTACATAAAAAACTTCCAACTAGCATACGAACTCTGTTATGCATAAAACCTGTAGCATTTAACTCTCGCATTCCTGCATCTACTAATGGATATCCAGTATTTCCTTCACACCAACGTTTAAAGTCTTCTTCATTATTTCGCCATTCTATCCTCTCGTATTGTGGTTTAAAAGAGTCTTTTACTGTATGCGGATAATGCCAAAGAATTTGAATAAAAAATTCACGCCAAATTAATTCTTTCAAAAAAGTAATATTCTCACTTTTGTTAGCTTCTTGAACTGCTTTTCTTGTAGAGTAACTTCCGAATCGCAGATGTAATCCTAATTTTGAAGTTCCTTTTACAGCTGGAAAATTTCGTTTGGCTTCGTATTCGTCTACAATTTGTTGACTCACATCATAATCTGGAATTTTAATTCCCGAAGGTTCAAACCCTAATTCAGACATTGTATGAATGTCTTTACTTTCTGAAATATATATTTGATCTAAATGTTCTTCAGAAGGAAAAAAATTTAGCGTTGCTGTTTTAAATTTCGCTAACCATTTTTTAGAATATGGCGTATATACCTTATATGGATTTCCATCGTCTTTAACCACCTCTTTCTCTTCAAAAATCACGTGATCTTTAAACGATTTAAACCCTATATTTTTTGATGATAAAAAAGCTTCAATATTACGATCACGTTCTCTTGCATAAGGCTCGTAATCTTTATTTGTGTATACGTTTTCTATAGAAAAATTCTGAGTAAGGCTTTCAAAAACTTCTTCAGGCGTACTGTAAAAAGTAGATAAATTCCCTCCTTTTTCTTGAAATATTTGGTGTAATAATGAAAGTCTAGAATGAATAAACTCTAATCGAGCATCTTTCTTAGGAAGTTTATCTAATATATTTTTATCAAAAATAAATATTGGTAGAATTTTTCTTCCACTTTGAAGTGCTTCTAATAATCCTTTATTATCGTCAATTCTTAAATCTCTTCTGAACCAAAAAATTGAAATCTTATCCATTGTATTCTCCAAAAAGCTCTATTAATTTTGTTTGACGATAGCTAAAAATCTCTTCTAGTTTTGGTTTTACTAAAAACGGATGAGCCATTTGACCTAAAATACCTAATGGAATTTTATAATCGATAATATCTTCCATTTCAACTCCTCCGTCTATTTCTTTAATAAAGTGTTTGTGATGCCACAGTGCATAAGGACCAAAACGTTGCTCATCTACAAAATATTTTTGATGTTGTACATGAGTAATTTCTGTAACCCATTTAGTTTTAATTCCTAAGATAGGTGTAACGATATACTGAATAATTTGACCAGGATACATTGGTCTATCTGCACCAGAAAGAATGTTAAACCCCATGTAATCGGGTGTAATTGCTTTTAAATTTTTTGGATCCGATAGAAATTCCCAAGCTTTCTCAACAGTTATCGGTAGGTTTTGTTTTTTTTGAAGACGATAAATTTTCATATTAACCGTAAATTTTTGATAAAAAAAAGGCTGTTAATTAAAAATAACAGCCCTTATAAATTTGTTTACTATGCAGTTAGAGGTTTCCCTTTAAGCCTTTTTTCTATTCTTTGCTTAACAACGGTTAACCTTTTCATTAAATCCATTAGCTCAGCATCTTTACTTTTTTTGTACTCTTCATTTATTTCTAAAATAAGAGCTTTAGCTTCTCTAGAAGCTAAAATTCTATCGCTGGTAGTTACGAATTTAAATTTTCGGTTCTCAAACTCTAATGCTTTTTCTATTAATGTCATAACTATTCAATAATTATAATGTTTGCGCCAAACTACTATAGCTTGATCAAATTGATCGTCTCCGAATTTTGGTCGTAATTAATTGAGAAATCTTTCAGAAAAAAATACAACAATCGTAAATTAAGAAACTTGGGGCAACAAATGTATACATATCTTTGACATATACATATATTTTTTGATTGATTTAAATAATATCTTAATTATTTTTTCTTATACCAACCATTTTGTTTAGCAAATTTAAAAAAAAAGTAAACAAATCAAAAAAACTATTGAAATTTAAATTGTTTTAGCATTAAAAGTAATCTGTTTCTAGTTTAAAATTTTATGTAAATCATAAAAAAAGAAATTCTTATTATCATTCATGGCTACAAATAATCCATTCGGAAATTTCTCTCCTAAATCCAAAGTAGTTACATCACAGCCATCAGTTTCTAGAGTTGAAAGATCAATAGATTTTATAAAATTATTTGTATTTCTGTCGAATATATTAAATATTCCTTTTTGTTGGTCTGAAACAATGATAAAACCTTCTGTACTGCTTGTTTTAGCTATTGCAATACCTTCGATATCTTCTTTAAAATGATCGCCTCCAAAGCAAGAAATTTCTTTGTCTCCTTTTTCAGGATCAGTGTAATATTTTCGAATGCAATGCTGTTCATCAGAATAATATACATATCCTAATTCCGTATCAACAGCTATAGCTTCTATTTCTTTTTTCCCACTAAAATTACCAAATTTCCGAACTAATTTAGCCTTAGCTGTAAGGCTATCGGAAATTAATTCATATTGATATAAATACTTTTGTTTTGGCCCAGATTTTCTACCAACGATAGCATATGTTTTATTTGAAATTGACGATTTGTATAATGCAATTCCCATTGGTAATCTTAGCAATTGTTCTTTTTCATCTTCAAAAACTTTAAATCCGCCATTATCTAAAGGTTTCATATCTGGTACAGAAAATAAGCGAATTTGCTCTTTTTCACGTTCAGTAAAAGCTACAATGTCGGTTTTTATGCTATCATTTAATACAAAATCGTAAGAAACATCAACATTGTTAGGTCTTGCAATATTAAATATTGACTTCTCTTTTATAATCTTCCCTTCTAAATCGAAGGCATAAACTGCTCCTTCTGATGCTTTATCTGTTCCGAAGACAATACTTTTTGATGGATCTTTTTTGTTAATCCAAATTGCTGGATCATCTGCATCATTTGCTGTTTTCTCGGTTATAATATCTGGAGTTATTTTTTCAATCTTGTTTTTAACATCACAAGAAATTAAAAGAAATCCTGCGAAGAAAAAAATCATATTATTTTTAAGCATGCTCTTATTTTTTAAATACATCATATTTTAATCCAAAAGTTAAACGTCTTCCATAAAATTCTACTTGCATTGTTCTATCAACCTCACCTTGATAAAATCGTAAAGGTTGATCTGTTAAGTTTGTGAAATCTGCATACAAGCGAAGATTTTTTGTTATTGCATAACCAACATTAAAATCTAAAAAGAATTGCTGATCATAATATCTATCTTCAAACGTGTTACCTCCGAATTCATCTATATATGCATCTGAAAAATTAGCAGAAATACGAGCTGTTAATTTACCATCATCATATCCTAAAGATCCATTAATCATGTTTGGAGCTGTGTTTGGTAATTCTAAATCATCACTTCTATCATTTACTCCATTCGCTTCAGAAGTTAAAAATGTGTAGTTTGCATATACGCTAAAGTTTCTTGCAAAACCAGGTAAGAAGTTTAGCTTTTTTTGAACCGCTACTTCAGCTCCTAAAACAGTAGCGTTATCTCCGTTTCTTGGAGTAAAAACTGTGAAACCTTGAGTATTTGCTCCTAAACTATTATCGGTAGCTTCAAAAAAAGAAACGTACGAGAAATCTTCGATATCTTTATAGAACGCACCAACAGAAATTAATCCGATGTTGGTAAAATAATACTCTGCAGTTAGATCAAAATTCATTGATTTTGATGGCTCTAAATCTGGATTTCCTAATTGAATAGCATCATCTTCACGAATAATATTTCTGAACGGAACTAACTCCACATAATTCGGACGAGCAAATGTATTTGTATACGCAAATCTGATTACTGCATTTGGATTGAAGTTGTATTTAAGATGAACCGCTGGTAAAAAGTTTGTGTACGATCCAACATCTGTGACAGGCTGAAAACTTTCAAAATCACCATCAGTATCAAAACTCACAATATTTCCTGTTGCGTTTGTTTTTGTATGTTCAACTCTTACTCCTGCTAATACCGTGAACTTATCTAAAAACTTTTGCTGTGTCATAGCATAAGCTGCATACACATCTTCTCTAACATTAAAATTCTCACCTAAAAACTCATCAAAAACCAACTCTCCATCTCTTGGGTTTAAATCTAAATTTCCTAACCAA
>ERZ1740052.299-NODE-299-length-17546-cov-10.932194_pt1 | contig 17546 bp, 12 predicted proteins | sample MGYA00581750_ERZ1740052 | MGnify/ENA primary metagenome ERZ1740052 (study PRJEB43018, sample SAMN04849743) | marine metagenome | isolation source: floating plastic debris | place: Pacific Ocean | collected 2008-08-30 | study: EMG produced TPA metagenomics...
TTTAGGACATCTCCGACTGAATTCTATTGCCGTAGTTTTCATGAACATATTAAGTGCTGCCTTCGATGCTCGATATCCGTACCATCCACCCAAACGGTTATCGCCGATACTTCCTATCTTGGCAGAAATACAAGCAAAAATATTTTTCTCTTTATGTTTAAATAAAGGCTGTAAATGTTTGGCTAATAGCACTCCTCCGATACTGTTTACCTGGAAATAGCGCATCAAATTTTCGGGATTAATTTGCCGCAGGCTTTTTTCGGGGTTCATTTCACCTTCATGCAAAATTCCCACGCAGTTGATTACTAAATGCAGCTTGTCTGTTTCTGCGCTTATCTTTTCTACTGCTGTGGATATTTGGGCTTCTTGGGTAATATCCATTGAAAGACAAACTAACTTTTGAGAATATTCACTTTGCAGAGAAATTAATTCGGTAGCAGAATCGTCATTGCGATAAGTTGCATAAATTTTAGCAATATCACTATCTTGCAATAAAGCTTTGACAAAACCCAAACCAATCCCTCGGCTAGCACCAACAATTAAAGCATTTGCGTTATGAATTTCTTCTATTACTGACATAATTTTGAACAGTGAACAGTGAGCAGTGAGCAGTGAGCAGTGAGCAGTGAGCAGTGAGCAGTTAACAGTAAGCAGTGAGCAGTTAACAGTTTAAAATCAAAAATTGAGAGTTAATAGTTAATTATTCTTCTCCTTGTCTCCTTGTCTCCTTGTCTCCTTGTCCCCTTGTCCCCTTATCCCCTTGTCTCCTTGTCCCCTTCCATCCCCCATCTCCCACTCTCCATCCTAATCCTTATTCCAACAGCGTATGCAAAAAGAAAACACGGATACGACTCCTATAATTTCAATTGCTATTTGAAAAGGTGTGGGGCTTAAAGAAAAACCCCAAATTGATAATAAAGTTCCCACTATAACGGCAGATATACGGAGAACTTCTTCTTTAATTATTATCGCTGACCAAATAATTGCAAAGCCGATTGCTAAAAATAATAAGTAAGTCATTAGATGTTAATAAAAAATTAGTTAGATCGATTAAGTTGATCAATTATTAAAGTATTTTCGATGATTTCGACCAATATCTCAATTTTTTGGTTAACGTGGGAAATATATATTTATATTAATTTAGGTTGTAGCTTACATAACCTGCACCTGTATCTAACTAAGTCAGGACTTACGCAATTGTCACAACGATCGGGTGGTGCGTGACACTACAACCTTGATTATTACGTTAAAAATTTAATTAGGTGTCACAGGGTTCCCATTAAAAATTTTTTCTTCTAAAAAATTTTTAATGGGTTCCCGTCACAGCAACGGCAATAAAACGGGAAGAGAATCTAGATCGCACGTTCCTCACCGTTTTTTGCCTCCCCAACAAAAAAATGTGCCAGTTGCGTAAGTCCTATAAGTATTGGTGCTTTTTCTCTTGCTCACACAAAATCAATCATGATTAAGTCTCTCTTGGAGGAAAATAAATTCTATTCCCTGAAAATTTAAGTTGAGGGGAAAAAATAGGGAATGATTGAATTATCTTAAAAATACTTTGCCTAAGTGCTTACTTAGACAATATTTAACAATTTTATAAATATTAAATAATAAATGTTATTCCCAAGACATTTTTGGGAAATATAAGACTGAGTAAATAAGTTAGTAATTACGCAAGAAAATTTGCTATTACTACCGAATTGACCATACCGCTTTAGCATAGGCTGCGTGTAAGAAGCGGATTACCTTGCCTTCACTAGTTCACCCGCTCAATAGGATGCGATCGCGCAACTTATGCGTCAATTCCAACTCTCATTATCATTTCATTAAAATAAGTAATTATGACTATGCAAAAAGTTTCAGAACATACAGTTAATAGCTTAAGCCTTCCCTTAGAGCGGGAAGGGTTTTTTGGCACATTAATAAGAGAACTATCTGGTACATTACAAGATTTAGTTGGCTTAGAAGAAGCTTCGGGATTTATCAGTGTCGTAGGGCAAACTATGGGCGGGCAAATTAACCAAGAATATAAATCAGCTCTTAAATTATCCAATCTTTCCCGCGAGCAAGTTGGTGAAGTTTTAATTGACTTGAAAAAACGCATTCAAGGTGATTTTTATATCATCGAGCAAAGTGATGAAAAGATTGTTTTTGGCAACCATGTTTGCCCTTTTGGGGAAAAAGTGATCGATCGCCCCTCAATGTGTATGATCACTTCCAACGTTTTTGGTTCAATTGCTGCCGATAATCTTGGTTATGCCAAAGTCGAGTTGCAGGAAACTATTGCTAATGGTGATTCTGGATGCAGGGTTGTAGTTTATTTAGAATGCACCGAAGAAGCGGAAGAAGCCGTAGGTAGAGAATATTTTAAAGGATAAAAAATACCCTTATTTGATAGGGAAATTAGAGCAGGGTGCTTAATAAAGTTTTTCAGAAGCTGTACAATTGGGCGTTACAAGAATATATGTTTACGGAATTGACTTTTAACGAGACGATTATTTCGACTTAAATAATACTTTTTATAGATATATGGAAATGTTAAGAGAAAAAACTTCAATAATTAGCGAGCAATTTGTTGAATTTGCCCGTATTTTGCCAGAACCTATGTTGCTCATCAACAGCGAAGGAGAAATTTTAGCTAGCAATAAACCTGTAAAAAAAATTGTGAATTTAAATAGCAAAGAACTACAGAATAAAATGCTTTTTGATGTAGTTACAGAGCCATCAAATAAAGTTATTCAGTATGTACAAGCTTGTTCGAGAAGTCGGCAAATGGTTCTAGGATGTTTGTCTTTTTACCAGGATAATGGACAAACTTCAATTTGCTGTCGTTGTGAAGGCGCACTGCTTCAACCGTCTTCTCAGGAAGAGAATGCGATGATTATTTTACGTTTAAAAAATCGCTCCTTAGCAACCAATAATTTCAGTTTACTCAACAAAAAAATCGACGAATCGATGGCAGCAATTGCTCTACGAAAATCGGAAGCGTTATTGCGAGAAAAAGCACAGGTTTTAGAACAAACTCTATTAGAACTTAGACGCACGCAGTCAAAACTAGTTCATAGTGAAAAAATGTCGGCTCTCGGTAGAATGGTTGCAGGTATTGCCCATGAGATAAATAATCCCGTCAGCTTTATTTATGGCAATATTGTTCCTGCCACTTTATACGCCCAAGATTTAATTAGAATCATCGAACTTTATCAAAAAAATTATCCCGAAGCAGTAGAAGAAATTGAAGCAGAAATCGAAGCGGTTGAATTAGAATTTCTTAAAGAAGACTTTATTCAACTGCTTGATTCAATGCAAAATGGAGCTGAAAGAATCAAAGAAATAGTTCTATCGCTGCGTAATTTTTCTCGACTTGATGAAGCTGAATTTAAACAAGTAGATATCCATCAAGGTATTGATAATACCCTACTGATTTTACACAATCGCTTGAAATTTAAATCTAATCATTCCGAAATTGAAGTCATTAAAGAGTATTCTTCTTTACCCAAGATAGATTGCTATGCCGGACAATTGAATCAAGTATTTATGAATATTTTGGCTAATGCCATCGATGCCTTAGAAGATGAAGTCAATAAAAATCAAAGTTTTACTCCTCAAATTCGAGTTTCTACAGAATTATCGGGAAATAGCTATATATTAATTCGTATTGCTGATAACGGTTCGGGAATTCCCCCTGAAGTTCAATCTAAATTATTCGATCCTTTCTTTACTACTAAACAAGTTGGTAAAGGTACTGGATTAGGTTTATCTATTAGTTATCAGATTATAGTAGATAAACATCACGGTAAGTTATCTTGTAACTCTTCACCGGAAGAAGGTACAGAATTTATTATTGAAATTCCTATTTGTCAGAGGTAATGAAAAAACTGGATTTTTTCGTTGTTATACCATTTCTTTATAAAGATGCGCCGAATTTAGACACCTAACGGTTGGCTTTGTAGGAGTAGCGATACGCCTTCGGGGCACAGAGCGATTTAGCGCAGCCTCATACAGAATTGGTATTAGGAATTTAATGATATGTTACAAGATATTTAAGGGAAATATAAAACTGTATCTACAAGTTTATTTGACACAGCATAACCATGACGAAATCTTTAGTTAATGAAACTGCAATAACTGCTGTTGATGTTTCCCTAGAAAGTGACATATTTTTGCGTAACTTATTTCGAGAATTATCAGGTGCTTTACAAAAAGTAGTTGGCACAGAAGAAGCTTCAGAGTATATTAGCCAAGTTGCTAAATCGATGGGTAGAGAAATAGACAGAAAATATAAATCTGCCCTACAGGTATACAATCTTTCTCCCAAACAAATTGCTGAAGTTTTAGTGGATTTTAAAAATCGCATTCAAGGAGATTTTTTTATTCTTGAAGAAAGCGATGAGAAAATAGTGTTTGGTAATCGCGTTTGCCCATTCGGGGAGAAAGTTCTTAATAATCCTTCCATGTGCATGATGACTTCAAACGTTTTTGGCTCTATCGCTGCTGAAAATCTTGGTTATGCAAAAGTTGAACTTCAGGAAACTATTGCTAAAGGTGATTCTGGATGTAGAGTTGTAATTCATTTAAGACTTACAAAGGATGCCGAAAATTCTCCCGGCAGAGAATATTTTAAGTAGTCAACTGTGAATTTATTAGATTGAATATGCAGAGTTTAAGATAATCTTTGTTTTAAACAGGACTTACGCAATTGTCATAATACTCGGGTGGTGCCGTACACTGATTGCCTTATTATCGCATTCATAATCTGTCAGTGTACAAGCACCCTACAGCCAAAACGTGCCAGTTGCGTAAGTCCTATTAAATAATCCATGAGAATTTAGAAACCTGGTTTTTTGTAAAACCGGGTTTCTGTTTCGTAAATACTGTTTTTGTAGATAATAAATTACCGAATTAAGTCCTATTAAAGTACCGATCGTTTAAGCTAAAATAAGAAAAATTATCGAATAATCTCTTGATTGATAAGCAAAAACCAAGCAGCGATCGAGGAATTCGTTTAGAAGGCAATACCTTGAAACGCCCATGGCTTAGCCCTGTAAGCCTAGATCGGGATAACTGCTCCCATGCTCAGCTTGCCCAGGCTTTACAGAGCCGCAGATTAGAAAAACAACGCCCTAAAAAATTGTTTTCGCTTCTTTTTTCGGTTACTTTCGGCGCAGCCGCAGGATCGATTGCTGGTTGCACTAACGTAACCACAAGCCAATATGAAGCTACAGCACTTACTACTTATACCTGGCAAGTAAAATACGCGAATAATCTGAATTCAGAACCATCACCACGTCTCGAAGAATTTGCTACAACTTCCCTGCTCAATCGTAATGGCTTGAAACCGTCGGGAGCAGTTACAGGTCCCGACGACCGAGGTTTGTGGTGGCCTGCGTTACCACCGCGACCGACTGTTGATGAGGTCGAACAACGCCAAGGTTCGGAACAAGAAGCAAGTAGACCGGAATTATTAAAATCTGTAAAGTATAAATTTATTTATTCAGAAGGCACGTTGCCCACAAATTACGATGTCTACAGAGAAGTAGTAAAAGCCTATCCTTCACGCACGCCTTTAGAACTAACTTTAGGAGTAGGGGATAATTCTGTCCAGAAAGCCGAACCAATTAGTAATTGATGCCGGCTATTTAAACCACCACAGCTTGTTTTCGCAAACTTTCAACTGTAGAAATAAAATGTTGTGCAACTTTGTTGATTTCTTCGGCAGTATTAAATCTTCCTATACCAAAACGCACGGAAGCATAAGCTAATTTTTCTGAATGACCTAATGCTGTCAAAACGTGGGAAGGTGCGGTACTTATTGACGAACAAGCGGAGCCAGAAGAAACAGCCATCATTGGCTGCAATCCCAATAGTAATGCCGAACCATCAACCCCCTCAACGCTAATATTTAAATTTCCCGCTAATCTCTTATTTAAATGTCCGTTTAGATGAATTCCTTTTAATTGAGAAATCTGTTCCCATAAGCTTTGTCTGAGTTGAGTCAGAAATTCGTTTTCTGTAGTTTGAGTTTCCAAAGCAATTTCTACTGCTTTACCAAATCCCACTATTTGCGGTGTATACAATGTGCCAGAGCGCATACCTCGTTCCTGTCCGCCACCATGTTGCTGGGAAGCTAATTTAACTCTAGGATTACGGCGACGCACGTACAAAGCTCCTATCCCTTTAGTCCCGTAGACTTTGTGTGCTGTTATTGACATTAAGTCAATATTCATCCTCTGCACGTCTAAAGGTATTTTGGCGATCGCCTGAGCGCTATCTGAATGAAAAATGATATTGCGTTGCTTACACATTGCACCAATATCAGCAAGCGGTTGTAAAACTCCAATTTCGTTATTTGCAGCCATGACTGAAACTAGGATAGTGTCATCGCGAAAGGCTTCTTCTAAATCTTTGAGATTAATAATTCCGTCTTTTTGTACGGGAAGAAAAGTAATTTCAAAGCCAAGAGTTTTTAAATAGTTGCAGGGATCGATGACTGCACTATGTTCCGTTGCGACAGTAATAATATGTTGCCCTTCGGAAAAATAAGCTTCAGCAACACCTTTAATAGCTAAATTATTTGCTTCCGTCGCACCGCTGGTAAAAATGATTTCTTCGGGAGTTGCATTGATAGCTGCTGCAATAATTTCTCGTGCTTTTTTAACCGCAGCTTCCGCTTCCCAACCATAAACATGACTAATACTTGAAGAATTGCCAAAATGTTCGGTGAAGTAAGGAAGCATTGCACTTACTACTCTTTCATCAACAGGTGTTGTCGAGTGGCAATCAAGGTAGATGGGACGTTGAGACATAATTGCAAATGTAACTATCGTGGCGATTTTTTGGGTAGGGGAGAGGGGGAAGTGAGGGTAGAGGGGGTAGAGGGGGTAGATAATTTTTAACTTTTAACTTATAACTGTAGAGACGTAGCAGTGCTACGTCTCTACACGAGGCGTGGTACTAACTGATAACTGTTCACTGTTCACTGATAATACTACCCAACTTCTTCAAAATACTCAAAACTTGATATAGCTCATTTCGCCTTCTGAATAATGTAAACTTATCAGATAAAGCATACACAGGTCTTTCCTGATTTTGCAGTTTAAGAAATTGAAAATCTTCTCCATTCGTTACCAATCCAAATACAGGCTTTTCCTTATTAGGATTATTGAGCATATAAATCAATGCTTGAGGTATAGCTTCTAATAAAGAAAAACTTGCTTTTTTAGATTCAACAACCAATAACCATAACTGCTGTTGAACTACTAAAACATCTATTCTACCTCTGACAATTTCATCATTATCTTTTACAGCTAGTTCGATAGATTTTTCAGTTGCTAGATAAAAAGGATTATTATAAAAACCGGCTAAATCTAATAAAGGAGATAATACCACCATTTTCACAGCATTCTCTAAAAATGGTGGCTGCATTATTAAGTGTAGAAAGTTAGCTTTGACTCTATCCAAAAATTGTTTTTCTAAATCATTTACTTCAGGTAAATTTTGCAACCATTCCGGGAAAAATTCTTCGCGAGCGGATTTATGTAATTGAAATTTTTCTTCTAGGTAAGCAAAATTGATATTCTGAGCTTGGATAATTTGAACCATTTGATTAAAGCAGCCTACTTTTAATATAGTAGCTTAATTTTTATTTCTTAAGAACTGTAGTTTTAGCTAACATATCGTGAATACCTTGTTTTTTAGAAGTAAAGGCAATCATAAGAAATCCGATCGTTAACATCAAAATTGAAATTAATTTACTCCAGTATCTGATATTAGCTTGCATAAAAGATATTTTATCTTGATTTAAATCGGTAATTTTAAGACCTAGCAGGAATTTTCCTAAAGTTGCTTTTAATTTAGAACTTTCTAAACCAGTAAAGTAAATCCAATTCAAAATCAAATTTATAATTATTGATAATTTAGCTATAAATGAAATATCTGGAACGCCCAAAAATAAGCCACCAATAAACCAACCCCAGGCACCTAATAATCCTCCTGCCATACTTTCGTATTTAAAGTCAGAATCGAAACCAAGTGAAGAACTTAAAAAACCGCCTATGAATACGCCAATTAATGATAAAAATATGAAATCAATTGTATAAGCAAAAAATCTTTTGATAAGACTTGCGTAATTAGACTTTTCTGTAGATTTATAATTGCCAGGAAGAATAGTCGGTGGAATGGCAGCTTGTGGTTGATTAACTGGTTTACTAACTGATTTATAGCTATTAATTTCAGATAGTCTTTGTGAAATATTTTGTGTATTTGCAGGTCTTTGCTTCGGTATATTTTCCATCATTTGATCGAGCAACGATGCAAATTCTGGCTTTACACCAAGTGTAGCTTCTCGCCATTTTAATTCCCCGGTTTGTGCATTATAAAAATCACCCGGTTCTCTTCCAGTAAGTAAGAAAACAAAAGTACGTCCTAAAGCGAAAAAATCCGATTGTTGAATTGCTTGTCCGTGCATTTGTTCGGAAGGACTATATCCAGCAGTCATTATGCCTGTAACTTGCCCTTGAACCTGCTTTGCTATATAAGTTTCTGTAACTTGTCGTGCGCTACCGAAATCAATCAAAGCCAAACGACCATTCGGTCTTAACATAATATTTGATGGCTTAATATCGCGATGAAAGAAGTTTTGACTGTGTACTTGTTGCAGAATCTCAACAACTTCGCTTAACCATTGAATTGCTAATTTTTCATCTATAGGACGGTTTTCTCGTTGTCGAATATATTCCCATAAATCCAAACCTTCAATTTTTTCCATTATCAAGCAATGAAGCGGTTCCGTACTACCTCTAGAAAAATAAACGGTGGGGCTATCGGATTCTACTTTGGGAATACTCGGATGATTCAACGATTTTAAAACTTCCGCTTCCCGTTGGAACAATTCCACAGCTTTGGGGTGATTATTAATCAGCACTTTTAGCACTTTATTTGTATTGCTTCGTGCTTCATTAACCTCATAGGTTTTACCGAAGCCACCACCACCAAGTTCTTTTATTACCCGATAACGTCCTTCTAACAGCAATTCCGAACCGCAACCAAAGCAAAATAGGGTATTATCGGGATTTTCTGGCTTCTGACACAGAGGATTAATACAGAGGCTCATTTCTACGGATGGAGTTACAGCTTTACGTGTTAGTTTAACTCCACTGGGATGTCAAGCAAGAGTAATTTTGTACAAGAAGTATGAGGAAATTATGAAGGGAGTTAGGAGTTAGGAGTTATAAGTTAGGAGTTAGGAGTTATCGGAAATAAATCTTTAATTGATAATTGGTAATTGTTAATTGATAACTGTTAACTGGTTAAAGCCCACTCATACCCTTTTTTCAGTTTTTCTTTCCCTTGATTTTCAACAATACTGCCGTGAGCTACGATAACTCTTTCAAAATCCCACTCAAGTACTTTTTGAATTGAATTTTTTACCTTTTGTTTGTCTCCTATCGCCAATTTCTCTAATATTGAAGGTTCTAGTTTTTTGTAACCTCCAATTAGCCTCATTATTAACTGAGTTGTAAAAGTGAAACTCTCATCAAAATGAAAAGCTGTATCGGTTAAAATTAAAGTCTGACTTCTTCGATGAAAAAAAACAATTTCGTTTAATGGGGATGCTCCTTTAAAATCTAAAACTTTAAATCCCTCAAATAAAAAATATTCAATTTCATCTTGAGTTCCAAGTTTACCTTGAGTAAGAATTCTATCAAAATTGATATCCTGCCGTTTTGATTCCAAACCGGGAGCAGCAAAAATCTTGGCATCTGAATAAATAGATTTGAAATCAGATATAAAAAGATGATGGTAAAGATTAGGAGCAATTATAGTACTTACTTTACCAATTTCCTTGATTTTAGTAATAGTTGTTCCATCGGTCATTATTGGAGAAATCACTACAAGTTCACCATTTTCAAGGCGAATAACGGTCATTCTCGTACCAACCTCCAGCCCCCAATATTTCAAATTTTGTTTGGCAACCCAGATATTTGTATCAACTTTCAACATAGTTAATTACCTATGAGGGAACAAAGCACTCAAGTGAAAAGACAAAGGGATTTGAGAGTAAAGAGTTAGGAGTTAGGAGTTAAGAGTTAGGAGTTAAAATTTATGAATAAGAATTTGGGCTAATGCCTTTAAGAATGTTATCTGGAAGTTACAGATTAATTATTGCTAACTGATAACTGGTAACAACTCGCTAATTCCAGATTATCGCGTTCTTGTCACCAAGGAAATATAAGCAAACCTGAAGCTTAACCTAAATAATTTATCTTATACAGTTATTGGATACTTATTTTTTATACAGAAGAATAATAATTACTAGTTTATCCTAATGACTGATGGCATTTCCTGTTAATGCTTCTAATATATGAATGACTTTTATAAAACGTAAATATTACTACGCAATAAATTGTTTTCTATAATACAGTTAATCAGAGCAGCATACACTAACAAATATGAAAAAAAAGCTGAAACTCACTTCTAAGTATTTCAAGCCATTAAAAGCAGTAATAATAATATTGATGCTTGTATTTAGCTTGCAGTGTACGCAAGCGATGGCACAGTCTAATCAATTTGCTCCTGTAGCTATCGATGGTAAACCGCTTTTCAGAGTTAGTGATACGAATCGTGAAAAAGCAAAAGAAAGGGCTCAGTACATTAATCGAATTCTAAAAGATGCTGTAGAATCCCAAAAGATTCCGGAAATAGAAGTTAAAGAAGGCGATCGAGATGCAATAATAATTATTGATGGTAGATCTATTACCGTTACAAACAATGATGTGCCTTCTGGGGAAAGTGCTAACAAGCAAGCTTATCTCTGGGCAGACACAATTCGTAAAACAATAAACCAAGCCATACAAGAAAGGAGTGAAAATTTTATTCGTAATACATTAATTTTAAGTATTATTCTTGTAGTCCTAACAATAGCGCTTCATTTTGTTTTAGGGAAGGTATGGAAGATATTACAGCGTAGTGTTTCCCCTCTAGTAACTTCTGAAGATTCTTCCGATCAAAATCAGCAGCAAAGTAGCTTAAATTTACTGTTAAGATCTACCTTATTTTTAACACGAACAGCACTTTGGGTAGCTGTAGCTCTTTATATTACTAATTTATTTCCTCTAACCCGAAAATGGAGTTTTGATATTGCCGGTATTATACGGGATAGCTTAACTTCGCCAATTTTTAAAGACTACTCAATTACGGGTATCTTAGTTTTTATTGGTCTTCTTTTAGGGTTCATTGTAGTTGCTGGTGCGGTGACTAATGTATTGCGATCGCGAATTTTGCGACTGTTGCGAATCAATCGCGGAGCGCAGGAAGTTATCGCAATTATCTTTAAATATACGTTGATTGGAATAGGTTCGGTTGTTCTCTTACAAATTTTCGGAGTTGATTTAAGTTCTTTAGCGATTTTAGCTAGTGCTTTAGGTGTTGGTATCGGTTTCGGTTTTCAAGACATAGCTAAAAACTTTGGTAGCGGACTTGTATTGTTATTTGAAAGACCAATTCAAGTAGGTGATTTTATTGAAGTTGGAAAATATATGGGCAACGTAGAAAACATTGGTGCCCGTAGTGTAACTATTCGTACTTTAGACCGTGTTTCAATAATCGTACCAAATTCGCGTTTTTTAGAAGACGAAGTAATAAACTGGAGTCACCACAATCCAGTTTCTCGGATTCATATACCAGTAGGAGTTTCTTACAGCGCAGATGTAAAACTAGTTAAAAAAGCACTTCTAGAAGCAGGAAAAAATCATCCAGAAGTGCTTTCAGTACCTCAACCCCAAGTACTCTTTACGGGATTTGGTGATAGTTCATTAGACTTTGAACTATTAATATGGATAAACGCACCCAGCCATCAAGTATCAATTAAAAGCGATATATGTTTCAGAATTGAAGCAAGTTTGAAAGAACATAATATTGAAATTCCCTTCCCACAAAGAGACTTGCATTTACGTACCGGCGAATTACCCATCAAGCTCTCACCTGAAGTAGAACAAGCTTTATTAAGACAGCAGCAAAATGGGAGAAATGGGAATGGGGCATAGGGGATTGGGAATTGGTAGTTGGTAATTGGTAGTTGGTAGTTGGTAGTTGGTAGTTGGTAATTTTATCTTCTAGAGCATTTTATTTTTATATAAATATTGTGAGTGGGAGCATTTTGCTCCCTTTTTTTTATAAATTATCAAATATTCTATAGCGATTTTCAATTACATAAAATACAAATAAATCTTCCCCTCTCCCTAATAAGCAGAGGGGTACCCGGAGGGCGGGGTGAGGTTTATCGAATTGTATTAATCAGCAAATAATATTCATATAAAAATAGCGGGCAAGATGCCCGCACCACAAAAAATCAACTTCAAAAAAACTTTAATCCCCAATTACCAATTACCAATTACCAATTACCAATTACCAATTACCAATTACCAATTACCCAATTCCCAATCCTAAATTGTCACCGGAGCTTCAATATAGATATTCGGCTCTTGCAAGACAAACTCAATACCAAAATTATTTAATTGGTGAGAAACCTTTTCGTTTGCTAAATCTACTAATTGCTTTCTTAATTCAAGAGAATTTTGGTTTGAACCTAGAAGAAAGAAGGTAATTCTAGCCCTAGTACGTTCTGGTTGTGCTTTATCGGTAGCAAGAAGAGTTGTTGAAGGATTGATTGTTGCAGCAATATCAGCATTAGAATTATCGCTGACAATTACATCACGATCTAAATTTAAGTTTTCAAAAATTACTTTTGTGCTATCAGGCTCCACTCCAAAAAGTGATTCCATACTGTCTTCAACTACTTGTCTTACCAAAGCCTGTCCTTTATCTAATAACTTCTGATTGAAGTCAAGATAAAGCAGCACCATAATTTTTTTACCGCGAGTCACATTTTCGATTTCGACATTCGCTAATATTGAATTCGGTACAATTATCAAAGTACTTTTGCCAGAAGAACGAATTTTTGTAGAACGAAAACCGATAGATTCAACTCTTCCGTAAATACCATCTGTAAACTTACCACCAGGTGGTAAATGAATATATTCACCTGTTGTGAAAGGTCTATCTAAATATATAACAATAGTACCTAAAAATTGCTCCAAAGTTTTCTGGGCTGCAAAAGCAACTGCTAATCCACCAACACCCAAACCAGCTATTAAACCAACTAAATTATAATTCTTGAGGCTAGCGAAAATTAAAACGGCAATAAATCCGATCAGAATATTGACAATAGTTTCGACAATCAATAGTAAATCATCAGCTTGGTAGCCCAGCTTACGAATAATACTAACACCATATAATCTCATCAGTTGCCGAAAAACTCCTGAAGCTAATAAGGCAATACTGAAAATAGCTGATAACTCTAGTACAACTTGCAAAAACCCATATATGACTTTGTACTGAGAAATAAAATCTAAAGATAATAACAGTAAGATAGATGTTCCAGCCCATTTCAATGGCTGACGATTTATATAGATTAATTTTTCATAGATATCAGTTACTTGTGCAGGTAAGAAACGTTTGATAGCTGCTTGAATAATTACAGAAGTGTATCTTCCTATAAATAAAGAAGCAACAACACATAAAATAAATATTTCTACTTGAACGATATCTGGTTGTGATAGAAACTTAAGTACTTGATTAGCAATTTCCATATTTACCTTTAGATTGTAACGGGTGCATCTACGTAGATAGTCGGTTCTTCTATATTGAAATCGATACCATAACCTTTAAGCTTTTTATTGATAGTTTCTGTAGCCATATTAAGTAGTTGACGGCGTAATTCCATTGATACTTTGCCAGAGCCTAATATAAATAAGCTGACTTGAGCTTGACTTCTTTCTTCGTTATTATTAGCTATAGTTCTAAAATCTATACGAGTGCTACGCGAATCAAGTCCAAAAATATCTTTTGTACTTGTCAGAATTACCTGTTCGATTAATGCTTGTTCTTTAGGTTCAACTTGACGATAAAAATTTAAATAAAGAATTGAAATGACTTTTTTCGCACCAGAAAAGTTCTCAATATTCATTTGAGTTAAAGAATTATTTGGAATGACTATAACGGTTCCCTTACCAGAAGTCCGAATTTTTGTAGAGCGCCAACCAATAGATTCAACTCTCCCAAAAGTACCGTCGGGTAAGCCAATATAATCGTCAATAAAAAAGGGATGATCGATATATAATACGACACCACTAAGAAGTTGTTCAACGGTTGTTTTAGATGCAAAAGCAATTGCAACACCACCAATTCCTAAACTAGCTAATAAGCTTAATATATTGATATTATGAGTTTGAGCAAAGAAGATAAACCCAACAAAAACAATTGCTAAATAAGCTGTGTACTTTGCTAAATTTAATAATTCACTATTAGCTTGGCGGCCGCTTTTTAAAGCAGATTCCAAGATAGAATCATCAATATACTTACCGAATATTCTAATAATTAACCAGCAAGCTTCTATAGTTAAAATTAAACTAATAATTTTTTCGATTGCAGGATAGTCATCTAGTACCGGCACAAATAAGGCAACAATCTCCAAAAATCCCAATCCGAAAGCCAACCCAATTAAATGTCTGTAAGGTTGCAATAATTTTTCTGCTTTTTTACCAGCTTCCGGAGAAGCAAATAAACTCAAGCAAAACTTAGCTATTCTAGGGAAGATACAGCCAGTAAAAAATGCTATAGCGCTAAAAACTCCGACAACAAATGTCAATTGAATTTTGGCACTTAAAAAAATATTGTTTGACAATAATTCCATCATCAAAAAATCTCCTTAATTTAAGGTATGAGTTATCGCAAAGAAAACAATGTTTATTTTGTTACTGCACTTATTTTAAATCTCACAAATTGCTTAAAAATAGTTTTGCCAATATCGTATTTTATACTACATAAATTAATTTATTACTTAACGCCTTTAAATATAAAGTTGTCTTTAACACACTATCTATATTCTTATCTGTAGCTATACCACCATAAGGTATTGTCCAGCAAAAAAGCGTTTTTGTCTGCCAACTATCTTACTTACTATTAATACTGAAAATATTGGTAATATGAATTTTAATTTATACATTATAAAAATAATTACTCAGAAAAATATATGTGACAATGCATACTGTTACCATTGTTGAGATTTGACGTATGCCACGGCAAGAAAGTTTATAGCTTGCCTGTAATGAGCAATAATTATACTCTTACTGCTATCCCGCTCCTGATTATTATCTCTCAATATCTCTTTCCTCTGCGCTCTGTGCGCTTCTGCGGTTTTTATAATCGGTAATTAAAGCAGGGAAGAGAGCAATCAAATATTTTACTTATAAGCGATACCCGATCGAGTTAAAGTATAAATAAAATAAATTAATTACCAGTTAAGGTTATAGCATCAAAATTATGAACGATGCATATAGTAGACTCGCACCTTTTATCCAGGAATATATTTACAACAATAACTGGACAGAATTAAGACCGGTACAAGCCGCTGCCTGCAAAGTTATATTTGATACTGACTCTCATTTATTAGTAGCCGCAGGTACCGCTTCGGGTAAAACAGAAGCAGCTTTTTTACCAGTTTTAACTAATTTATACGAAAAACCGTCAAAAACTGTAGGGGCAATTTATATAGGCCCTATTAAAGCATTAATTAACGATCAATTTGAACGTCTCAACGATTTATTAAGAGAAGCCGACATACCGGTTTATCATTGGCATGGAGATGTTCCTCAAACTAGAAAAAAACAGCTTTTAAAAAACCCGTCAGGTATTCTGCAAATCACACCAGAATCTTTTGAAAGTTTGTTAATTAATAAGCATGAAGATTTAATTCGCCTTTTTGGTGATGTACGTTTTGTAGTCATCGATGAAATTCATGCTTTCATGGGTACCGAAAGAGGTTATCAGATTCTTTGTCAGTTAGAAAGATTAGCAAATCTAACTAAAAATCAACATCGTAGAATAGGTTTGTCGGCTACATTAGGTGATTATTCTCTTGCGGAAAACTGGCTTAGCTCCGGTACAGAAAAATCGGTAATTACGCCAAAAATAGAAGCTGCAAAGAGACAAATAAAATTAGCTTTAGAACATTTTTTCGTTCCTGAAAAAGCAGATAATTCAGAAATTACCGACTGCGAGAAATACATTTTTAATTTGAGTCAATCTCGTAAATGTCTTATCTTCGCCAACAATAAATCGCAAACCGAATCTACGATTGCATCTTTACGTCAAATTGCTGCGAGTGAAAGACAACCAGATATTTATCACGTTCATCATGGCAGCATATCGGCTTCCCTGCGACAAATTGCCGAAAATGCCATGCGGGAACCCCATAAACCTGCGGTAACTGCTGCAACTTTAACTTTAGAAGTAGGAGTAGACATTGGCTATTTACAGCGAGTAATTCAGTTAGAATCACCTTCTTCTGTAGCAAGTTTTTTACAGCGTTTAGGGCGCACCGGAAGAAGAGGAGAACCTGCGGATATGCGCTTTGTTTGTCCGGAAAAGCAGCCACCTTTAGAAGCACCACTTCCCAAACAAATTCCCTGGCAACTTTTGCAGTCTATAGCAACTATTCAACTTTATTTAGAAGACAAATGGATTGAACCAATTGAACCAATCAAATACCCGTTAAGCCTGCTTTATCATCAGACAATGAGTATCTTAGCAGCGACAAAAGAAATTTCACCTACTGCTCTTGCCAAAAAAGTTTTTAGTCTATCATCTTTCCAATATATATCTCAAGAAGATTATAAATTATTGCTGCGTTATTTAGTTAGCATTGACCATATTAATAAAACCGAAGCAGGTAAATTAATACTTGGTTTAGCAGGTGAAAAGATAGTCAAAAGATTTCAATTTTACGCCGTTTTTCCTGAAACGCTTGAATTTAGCGTTAAACATGATTCAATCGAAATAGGTACTATTGTTATAATGCCTAAAGTCGGCAATCAATTTGGATTAGCAGGAAAAACTTGGGAAGTTTTAGACGTAGATTTTGCTAAAAAAACAATATTTGTCAAACAAGTAGAAGGTAAAGCCGGTATATTTTGGCGCGGTGGTAATGGTACAATTCACAGTAAAATATTAGAGCGTATGCGTCGGGTTTTATTAGAAAATACAGAATATGCTTATTTACAAACAAATGCCAAAAAAAGATTGCAAGAAGCACGTCAATTAGCTTCAGACTTTGAATTAGACAAGCGCAATATCGTTAAATTACAGAAAGGTAAATGCTGTATTTTTCCTTGGATGGGTACAGTTGCTTACAACACTTTCCAGAGATTGCTAAATAATTTTTGTCGAGAGTCATTAGAAATTAAATCTCTTGGTGGAGTCAATCCTTATTTCATCATACTGAAACTAGGAAAAGGAAAATTTGAACAACTCGAACCCGAAATTTTATCTTTATGCGAACAACGTATAGTCAACGAACATTTAGTAGCAGATGCTGAAGCACCAGAAATACAGAAATTCGATAAATTTATTCCCCATCCATTGTTAAGACAAGCTTTTGCAACCGACTATTTGAATATGGAAGAAGTTAGACAGCAAATTGCACTGTGGTA
>ERZ1740052.300-NODE-300-length-17543-cov-5.431153_pt1 | contig 17543 bp, 18 predicted proteins | sample MGYA00581750_ERZ1740052 | MGnify/ENA primary metagenome ERZ1740052 (study PRJEB43018, sample SAMN04849743) | marine metagenome | isolation source: floating plastic debris | place: Pacific Ocean | collected 2008-08-30 | study: EMG produced TPA metagenomics assembly...
TGGGATTCTGCTTTAGATATCGGTTTAGGTTTAGATAATTTAATTTCTATAGAATTATTAGGTTTATTATTGACTCTTTTTGCTGGTTATCGATTAGCTAAATTTAATATTGATACAAGGCAAACAGATAGCTTTATAGGTTTACCAACTCCAGCAATGAACTTATTTGTAGTTTCATTACCAATGATTGCCGGATATACAAAATCAGAATTTATTTTGAATATTATTCATAATCAATTTTTTTTAATTGCAGTAACTATAATTTTAAGTCTTTTAATGGTTTCTGAACTTCCATTATTTTCACTTAAATTTAAGTCTACTAGCTTAAAAGATAATCTTTTAAAATATATTTTCTTATTGATATCAATTGTTTTGTAAGTTTAATTAAAGTTTATAGCAATTCCTATAATAATAATCATTTATATTTTATTGTCTGTCTTTAATAATATTACTGTTAAGAAATAAATAAAAAAACTCCTTTTAAGGAGTTTTTTTGTTTTAAAAAGTAGCTAAATAAGCTTTAGTATTTTCTTCTAAAATAGATTCTGCTGGATTAAACATAGTACCATATAATCTATGTAAACCAGTAAATTCTGCACCACAAAACTTAAAAGTTAAAATAACATCGTTTAAAAGTTCTTCTAATGGAATTCCTTTAGGTGATTTATAATTTTCTTCGCTTCCACCAGTAGAAACAGCTAAACCAATTTTTTTTCCTTTAATTTTATCTCCTCCTTCACCAAAGGCCCATCCATAAGTAAATACTTCATCAATATATTTTTTTAAAGCATATGGAGTACTAAACCAGTGTAAAGGAAATTGGAAAACTATTTCATCATATTTTTCTATTAAAGCTTGTTCTTCATTAACATTAAAATTTAAAGAAGGATAATTTTCATAAATAGAGTGAACTGTATATGTTTCAGGAGTTTTATTAAGTTCATTAATCCATTTTTTATTCACTACAGAAGTTTCAATATTAGGATGTGTAACAATGACTAATTTTTTCATTTTGTTAATTATTAATTTATTATGACTTAAAATTAGTATTTTTGATATATAAAGTATAGTAAGTAATTGTTAAATACTACTATACAAAAGTATAGTTAAATATTTGTAATGGAAGTTGTAAGAACCTATCCAAAAGTTAAGAAATGCCAAGTAAGTTATGTTTTGGCTGTAAATGATACTTTAAATGTATTAAGTGGAAAGTGGAAATTGCCAATAATAGCATCTTTATTTTATGGTAATAGAAGATTTAAAGATATTCAGTCCAATATTGATAATATAACACCAAGAATGTTATCTAAAGAGTTAAAAGATCTGGAAATGAATGGAATTGTGTTAAGAATTGTTCACGATACTCGTCCTGTTTTAATAGAGTATGAATTAACAGAATCTGGAAAGACTATAACTAAAGTTTTAGATAGTATGGTAGAGTGGGGATTAAAACACAGAGAACTAACTATTGGTTCGTGATTTTAATTTATAAACTAAAGAAACCATAATGTTAATAAATGGAATTACTACTAATAGTATTATAAAGAGTAAAAAAGATAGGATTAAAGTAGCATTATAATCTTTATAATTTCCACTCCAAAGATCTTCTTTAGTTAGATTATAGTTATGATCTTGATATAACACATAAGATGTAAATATTGATAGAATTATACTTAATACTATCTTTAAGACTAAACCTTTTTTGAATAGTTTTCCTTTGAATAAATCAATCAGATAATAGATTAAAAAGTTAAATATATATAGTGTGAAAAATAAGAAAAAGATATGGTTATAGGTAATCACAAAATAAGTATGATGAATGTTTATACTCATTACTAAATTTCTTAGATTTTCACCATTATCTAAATTAAAATAATCACTAAAAATTAATGAAATTATTAAAGAGATTATTCCAAGAAGAATAAAAATATAATATGGTTTAGAACGAAACATTTAGAATTTCTTCTTCTTCAATTCAAAGTCTTTACCTAAGTAAACTTTTCTAACCATTTCATCAGCAGCCAATTCTTCAGGAATTCCTTCTTTTAAAATACCACCTTGATACATTAAATAAGAACGATCTGTAATTGCTAAAGTAGCTTGTACATCATGATCTGTAATTAAAATACCGATGTTTTTGTTTTTAAGTTTAGCAACAATTCCTTGAATATCTTCTACAGCAATAGGGTCTACACCAGCAAAAGGTTCATCTAATAAAATAAATTTCGGATCAGAAGCTAAACAACGAGCAATTTCGGTACGTCTTCTTTCTCCACCAGATAATAAATCACCTCTATTTTTACGAACGTGTCCTAAGCTGAATTCTTCAATTAATTCTTCTAATCTTTTTTTACGTTCTTCTTTAGTACGATTTGTAAATTCTAAAACGGATAGGATATTGTCTTCAACAGATAATTTTCTAAAAACAGAAGCTTCTTGAGCTAAATATCCTATCCCTTTTTGAGCACGTTTATACATTGCATCATCAGTAATTCTTTCATCATCAAGGTAAATATTCCCACCATTAGGTTTAATCATACCAACGATCATATAAAAGGAAGTCGTTTTCCCAGCACCATTCGGACCAAGTAAACCTATAATTTCTCCTTGTTGTACTTCTAAAGAAATTCCTTTTACAACTTTACGACTACCGTAGATTTTCTGTATGTTATCTGCTCTTAAAATCATATAATAAAAGTACAATGTTACTATTTAATAAAAGTACATTGTATTAATTGATTGTTAAATTGAATTAATTTGGAGTTTCCTCTTCAAGAGCTTCCCAAAATTCAACAGCTCTTCTTAAATGAGGAATTACAATTGTTCCACCAACTAAAGTAGCAATAGACATAGTTTCCATCATTTCTTCTTTGGTAACTCCACTTTTGTATGCAGTTTCTAAGTGATATGCAATACAATCATCACAACGTAATACTGCAGAAGCTACTAATCCTAATAACTCTTTGGTTTTTACTGATAAATGACCTTCAGCATAAGCATTAGTATCTAAATTAAAAATTCTTTTGATTACTTTATTATCACCTGATAGTATCTTTTCGTTCATTTTTGAGCGATACTCATTGAACTCTTGGACTTTTTTCGACATTTTTTTGTTGTTTTTTAATTACATATTTTGAAATGTAAATTCCGACTTGATATAAAAACATGATTGGTACAGCTACAATAACTTGACTTGCAACATCTGGAGGCGTTATTATTGCTGATAATATTAGCACAACAACTAATGCATGTTTTCTATATTTTCTTAAAAATTCTGGAGTTACTAAACCTATTTTTGTAAGGAAGTAAATAATAATTGGAAGTTCAAAAAATATTGCAACTCCAATTAATGTATTCGTAATTAAACTGATGTATGCACCAAGCTTAAAGCTCTTAACAATAGCATCTCCAATAGAGAAATTGTAAAAGAAATATACAGACATTGGTAAGATTACATAATAACTAAAAAGAATTCCTGAAAAGAATAGGGAAGAAGCAGAAAAGATAAATCCTTTCGATCTTTTACGTTCACTTTCTAATAAACCAGGAGCAATAAATCTCCATATTTCCCATAAAACATAAGGAAAAGCGAGTATGACTCCTAAAATTAATGAAGACCAAATTGCTGTCATTAATTCTTCTGTAGGGTTTAAAACTTGTAATTCTTTAGAAAATTCAATGTTACAAAAACTACTATCAATTCCAATTAAAGAAAATGCTTTACAGAAAAAACGATAGGTAACAAAATCGGGTTTTAAATGCGCTAATAAAACCTCGTCAAAAATTACTTTTATGAAACTAAAAGCTAAAATTGCTACAGAAAATATAGCAACAATACTTCTTATAATATGCCATCTTAATTCTTCAAGATGGTCTAAGAAAGACATTTCTTTTTCTTGTGCCATTAAAATATACCTTCTTTTAAAATATCATGTAAATGAACAACACCAACATAGTTGTTATCATTGTCACATACTAAGATTTGTGTAATATTATTATTTTCCAATGTATCTAAGGCATCAATTGCCATAGCATCAATATGAATAGTTTTAGGTTGTTTACTCATAATATCAGCAGCAGTTAAATCATCTATTTTAGTAGTTTTATTTAACATTCTTCTGATATCTCCATCAGTAATGATACCTTCAATTTTATTTTCAGAATTAATTACAGCAGTAACTCCTAATCTTTTTTCTGAGATTTCTACAATTACTTTAGAAACTTTATCTGTAGGAATTACTTTTGGTAATTCATTATTACTAACTAAATCAGATACTCTTAAATATAAACGCTTACCTAAAGCTCCTCCCGGATGATATTTCGCGAAATCTTTATTACTAAAGCCTCTTAAATCTAACAAACAAACAGCTAATGCGTCTCCTAAAACAAGTTGTGCGGTAGTACTATTCGTTGGAGCTAAGTTATTTGGATCAGCTTCTCTTTCTACATAGGAATTTAAAACATAATCAGCATTTTTACCTAAAAAAGAATCGGCATTACCCGTTATGGCAATAATTTTATTGTTCGAATTTCTTATTAAAGGAACCAAAACTTTTATTTCTGGAGTATTACCACTTTTTGAAATACAAATCACTACATCTTCTGTTTGAATATTTCCTAAATCACCGTGAATTGCATCGGCAGCATGCATAAATACTGCTGGAGTTCCTGTAGAATTTAAAGTTGCAACTATTTTATTTGCAATATTTGCACTTTTACCAATTCCAGTAATAATTACTCTTCCTTTAGAATTTAGTATGAAGTTAACTGCATTAGCAAAGGAATTGTCCAAAAAATTAGTTAAATTAGCTATACTATTGCTTTGAAGTTCAATAGTTTCTTTAGCTTTAGCTAGTATTAAGTCTGTATTTTTCAAGTAAAACAGGTTTAATTTAAAGTGTAAAAATAGGAATATTTTAGCTAGAAAAACTTTCCTTTTAAAAGAAACTTTGAAGAACTTTAAGTAATTATTTTTGTGTATTAGTTTGAATTTTTAATTTTGGCTTTCTGGGAACATTATGAAAATGAATTTATACGATGCTTTAAAAAAGTTTTTTGGATTTAATCAATTCAAGGGACTTCAAGAAGATGTGGTAAAAAGCATACTGAACGACCAAAATACGTTTGTAATTATGCCAACAGGTGGTGGAAAATCACTTTGTTACCAATTACCAGCCTTAATGAAAGAAGGTACCGCAATTGTGGTTTCACCACTAATTGCCTTAATGAAGAATCAAGTTGATGCTATCCGTGGAATCTCCGAAACTCACGGTATAGCACATGTATTGAACTCTTCATTGAACAAATCTGAGGTCAATCAGGTGAAACAAGATATTATGGATGGCGTTACAAAATTGTTGTACGTTGCACCCGAATCTTTGATTAAAGAGGAATATGTAGACTTCTTAAAATCACAGAAAATATCTTTTGTCGCCATTGATGAGGCTCACTGTATCTCTGAATGGGGGCATGATTTTAGACCTGAGTATAGAAATCTTAGAGCTATTATCAAACAGATAGATAACGTTCCTGTTATCGGTCTAACTGCAACAGCAACAGAAAAGGTACAAGAAGATATCTTAAAAACTTTAGGAATGACTGATGCTAATATTTATAAAGCATCATTTAATAGAGCTAATTTATTCTATGAAGTTCGTCCTAAAACAAAAGATATTGAAAAGGATATTATTCGTTTTGTAAAGCAAAAAGAAGGACAATCTGGTATTGTTTATTGTTTAAGTAGAAAAAAGGTAGAAGAGATTGCCCAAGTTTTACAAGTAAACGGTATTAATGCTTTACCATATCATGCAGGTTTTGATGCAAAAACCAGAGCTAAACATCAAGATATGTTCTTAATGGAAGATTGTGATGTAGTTGTTGCTACAATTGCATTTGGTATGGGAATTGACAAACCAGATGTTCGTTTTGTAATTCATCATGATATTCCAAAAAGTTTAGAAAGTTACTATCAAGAAACTGGTAGAGCAGGAAGAGATGGAGGAGAAGGACACTGTTTAACTTTCTATTCTTACAAAGACATAGAGAAATTAGAGAAATTCATGGCGAATAAGCCTGTTGCGGAACAGGAAGTTGGTCATGCTTTACTACAAGAAGTTGTTGGTTATGCAGAGACTTCTATGAATAGGCGTAAATACTTGTTACATTACTTCGGTGAAGAGTTTGATGAAATAAATGGAGAAGGAGCTGATATGGATGATAATATGAAAAATCCTAAGAAAAAACATGAAGCTCAAGAACAAGTTTGTACTGTTTTAAAAGTAGTAAAGAATACTAATGAAATGTATAAGGCTAAAGAAGTTGTGAATACAATTACAGGAAAAGAAAATGCCTTATTAAAATCTCATAAAACTACAGAACAACCATTTTTTGGAATAGGTAAAGAGAAAGATGGTAATTATTGGATGGCTTTAATTCGACAAATGTTAGTTGCTGATCTTATTAAAAAAGAAATAGAGCAATATGGTGTTGTAAAATTAACCAAAGCAGGAAAAGCATATTTAGAAAATCCATCTTCATTTATGATGACAGAAGATCATGTTTATAATGGTACTGATGATGGATCTATAATTACGAATGCTAAATCAAGTTCTGTTGGGTTAGATAATAAGCTAATTAGTATGCTTAAGGATTTAAGAAAACAAGTAGGCAAGAAATTAGGAGTTCCTCCTTTTGCAGTTTTCCAAGATCCTTCTATTAATGATATGGCTTTAAAATATCCTATAACCTTAGAGGAATTATCTACAGTTCATGGAGTTGGAGAAGGTAAAGCAAAGAAATATGGTAAAGATTTTATCAAATTAATAGGACAATACGTTACTGATAATGATATTACTAGACCAGATGATTTAGTGGTAAAAAGTACAGGAGTAAACTCTGGTTTAAAGCTTTATATTATTCAAAATACCGATCGTAAATTACCTTTAGAGGATATTGCAAAATCGAAAGGTTTAGAAATGAATGAGCTAATTAAAGAAATGGAAGCTATTGTATTTTCTGGAACTAAATTGAATATTGATTATGCAATTGAAGATTTATTAGATGAAGATCAGCAAGAAGAAATACATGAATATTTTATGGAGGCTGAAACAGATAAAATTCAAGATGCTTTAGATGAATTTGATGGTGATTATGACGATGAAGAATTACGTTTAATGAGAATTAAGTTTACTAGTGATGTCGCTAACTAGAATATAAGAAATTAATGAACGAAAGAGTTACAGCATATATATTAACTTCAGAAAAATGGACGCAAGAATTAAACCTTTTGCGTTCTTTTTTATTAGAATTGGATCTAGAAGAAACTATCAAATGGGGAGCACCAGCATATTTGTATAAAGGAAAGAATATTATTGGTATTGCTAGGTTTAAAAATTATTTCGGATTATGGTTTCATCAAGGAGTTTTCATTAACGATAGATATAAAGTTTTAATGAACGCTCAAGAAGGAAAAACGAAAGCAATGCGTCAATGGCGTTTTTATTCAATAGAAGAATTAGATAAAGCAAAGATTAAAAACTATGTTTTACAAGCTATGAAAAATGTTGAGTTGGGTAAAGAAATAAAACCTACGAGAAATAAAAAACCATTGGAAATACCTCAGCTTTTACAAGATCAATTTGATGTTAATGAGGAATTGAAATTAAAATTTGAAAGCTTTTCATTAAGCAAACAAAGAGAATTCACAGAATATATTACTTCAGCTAAAAGAGAAGCTACTAAAATTTCTAGATTAGAGAAAATTGCACCTATGATTTTAAATAATATAGGCTTAAACGATAAGTATAGAAAGTAATTTTATAGTTAATTATAATTTTTGAAAAAGATTATTTCAAACCATTCCTAATTTCTTCGTTTGATTAAAGTTTCCTAAGATAATTCATGAAAATTATAGGAATAAATAATCTATATTAGCACAAAATTAACCGAAATAAATCCCCAACATAATGACTAATTTTTTTAGTAAACTTCAATTGTTTTCTTTAGTTTTCGTTTTAACTATATCGATTCAAGCACAGAAGAATTATAAAAAAGAAATGATTTCTTCTGGAGAAAAAGCTGAGAAAAAAATATCTGAAAATGTAAAGATTTTTAGTACAGACTATAAAGCTTATAAAAGAACAAAAGCTTGGAATATTCATAGTAAAACAACTTCTATTTTTACCAATACCAAAGAGGTTGATATGCCTAATATTGGCGGAAGAGTAAAATCTTTATTAGTTGATAAAGCCAATGATATAGCTTTGGCTGCACCCTCAGGAGGAGGAATTTGGACTTTCAATCCAGATGACGGATCTTCTTTTGCACCTGTAAATGATTTTGGTTCTTTTTTATCAGTTACTTACTTAAGTCAATCTCCAAGAGATCCAAAAATAATTATGGCTGCTACTGGAGATAGACATCATTCTGTCGAAGGTTATGGGGTTTTTAGTTCTGTAGATGGCGGTAGATCATTTACTCCTCTTACTTCTACAAATCCAGAAAATAACCCTGATTTTAGATATATAAAATATGTAAAATATTCACCAGAAAATCCAGATATAATTTATATCGCAGCAGAAGGAAGTAGTAAATCTAAAATTTATAAATCTATAAATTTAGGAACTTCATGGATCGAGGTTTTTAATACAAGTAGTAGAATACGTTCTTTAGAGTTTACAAAAGGAAATGGAGTTATTGTAGCAGTTCAAGATAGAGGACTTTACAAATCAACAACAGGAGATGCAAATTCTTTTTCATTAATAACAAATACTATTCCTAACAATTCTACTACAAATAGTGATGTTATAGATGGTGTAGTTGTAGCTACTCATGCTGCAAATAGAGACATTGCATACGCTTTTTTTACAAATGAAGACGATAATTCATTTAAGGTTTTTAAGACAATTAATAGTGGTGTTAACTGGCAAGAAGTATCTACTACAGTTCCATTTTATGTTAGTCTAACATGGTTCTGTTTGGCGATTGGAGTACATCCTACAAACCCAGATATAGTAGCAATAGGAAGTGTTGGTTGGGGATATACAACAGATGGAGGAAATACTTGGATAAATGCTGCTGAACTTGAGGTAGATTATCATGATGTACATTTTCATTCTTCAGACCCGAATGTAGCATATATTGGTTACGATCAAGGAATCGGACGAGTAGATTTTAATAAATCTGTAACTTATAGAGTTTGGGATGGTTCTCGTTATGTTAACCAAGAACAAGCAGAACAATTAGAAATAGGAAAACAGCCTGGTTTCAATACGAGTCAAATTTATTATGGAGATTATTTTCCTGAAGCTTACGGAGATGCTTATTTAATGGGACAACAAGATGGAGGTTGTTTTGCTACTGTAAATAATATTCATAGGAGAATTATGGTAGGTGACGGAGGAAGTGTTTTTATCAATAAACAAGATCCTGATAAAGCTTTTGCATCTACACAGTCAGGAAGAATACGTAATACAAGTAAGGCCTTGATGCCAAATTTTAATGATTATACAGATGTTACTATCCCTGGTTCTCATCCTAATTGGATTACACAATTTGCAGGAAATAATAAAGATGGAAACCAAGTTTATGTACCTCAAAGGAATGATCTGTACCGATCATCTGATAATGGAAATACTTTTAATTCAATTGTTTCGTATAATATGTACAATCCTAAAGTCACTGTTGAAGATAATATTAATCCTGTAGTTTATGTAGCTGGTTCAGATTCTAATAGTCGAAGTGAATCTGTTGTTTACAGAATTGAAAATGCAAATTCATCTAATCCGATATCTAAACGTATATCAATATCTACTGTAAATCTTGGAAGTCCTGATAAAATTAATATTGATCCAAATGATAATAATACAGTTTTTATAACTTATTCAAATGGTGATGCTTATGAATTGTCAAGCTTGAATTCTAATTCAGTTAATAAAAAAACGATAAAGGGAGATATTACAGATGTTAAATTTAACTCAGTGATAAGTATTAAGGATAATGAGGATATTTTAATTGCAGGAACAAATACAGGCGTGTTTTTTTCTACAGATAGAGGAGAAAACTGGTTATTAAGTAATGATTTTCCTTACACCCAAATCACAGATTTAAAATATAGAGAATCTGATTCAAAACTTTTTGTATTTACTTATGGTAGAGGAGCTTGGGTAGCAAATATTTCTACAGATGCATTATCTATTGACGAAATAGAAACTAAAAATGAAGATGAAATCATTGTTTTTCCTAATCCAGCAAGAGATATAATTAACATAAAGACTAATAAAGTTTACAAAAATATAAATGTGATTATCTATGATTTACAAGGTAATCAAGTTATTAAAACAGAAAGTCTAAAAAATATTGATGTGAAATTTTTATCATCTGGCATGTATGTGTTACATGTCTTAGAAAACAATACTATCATTAATACCATTAAAATAATGTTGAAATAGTATATGAATCAACAAATAAAAAAGAGAATCTTTAAAAAGATTCTCTTTTTTATTTTATAAATATTTTATCTATGGTTGCTGTGCTATCACATCTAATTACATATAAATCTAAATTTTTACTAGTTACGTAATATTCTGCACAAGGTCTTAAACGAGGTTTACTCTTTCCAAAATCAACATCACCTGTTTTCAAAATAGTAGAAACTTGAGCAGTATCTATATTGTTTGATAGCATTACAGACTTTGCATTATCTGAAAATAATCTTTTTTTGGTTCTAATACTTTTTAAAGTTCTTGCATCCATTCCATAATCAAAAGTAACTTTTTTGTTTTTCCAAAAGAAAGAAACAGCTAAAGTTCCTAAAGCTACACCGACTAAATAAAAACCTATTCTTTTAAGTAATTGCATTGTTAAAATTTACATGTCAAAAATATTAATATATAAGCAGACGAAATAATTTTTTTTGAACATATATTAAATTTTATTTTCAAAAGTTATAGTCAATCTAATTAAAGGTTTAATGATGTTTTTGTGATAAACTCAATTATTACAAGTGTTAATTTATAAAATTTAGGTAGGGCAAATATTTTAATAGCTGTTTTAAGTCCGAATTAAAACCACATAAATATGAAATTACTGTCTATTAATTTAAAAAACAATCGCTCTATTATTAACAACTTTAATTGTTTTTACTTCGTGTAATGATGATGATGAAACTACTCCTATTGATGGAAATCAAAACCAATCAGTATTTAATGAACTTATAGGAACATGGTTAATTCAAAAAAGTAGTGTAAATGGAGTAGAAGCGAGTGCAGAATCATTCAACTGCTTAAAAACATCTGTAATAAAATTTACAGAAAGAAATTATGAATTAAATTATAATAAAAAGGGAACTGGAGCCTTTGCAGCCGGTTGTGCAGTTACTCAACAATTTTCAGGAACATATGAAGTAAATAAAGAAGGCGTTGTAGATTTAAATTCAAACAAAGGTTTAACTGCTGAGTTAAAAGAAGGAAAACTTATAGTAACAACCGTAGAAGGAAATACAAAACAAGAGGATATTTTTATAAATGAAAAAGATATAGTTACTTCTGTATTAGATACAGATGATACTAGTGCAGGAGGAAATCCTACAACAGGAACTCCCGTAGAAACTGAAGAGTTTAAAAAGTTAAAAGAAAAAATACAAGGAAAGTGGGCATTAAATTCTTTCGAAATTAACGGAGAATCTATTACATTAAGTTCATGTAGGTTAGGTTCTTTAATTGAGTTTAAAGAAAACAATAATGAAATTTTCATTCTTCAAAAGAAAGCAACATTCACGCAAGGAGATTTAAATAAATACGGAATTGGTATTGGCGGTACAGGAATACAAACTATAAAAGTTACAAAGTCAACCACTAGTGGAGATAATAAAGATAAAGTAACAATTGATAGTAATGCTTCTTGTAAGTTTATTAAAGAAAGTACAAGAATTTTTAAGCATGTTTCAGACAATACTTTAAAAATTAAAACGAGAAATATACAGTTTAAGTTAATCGATGCTTCTACAATAGAATTAACTTTTAAAAACACTTCTACTAATACAGAGGGGAAACAGATTTACAAGAAAATGTAATCTTTTTTAGTTGATAAGAAGAAGAAACCTTAAATATTTTAAGGTTTCTTCTAAATTACTAAAACATAAGTTTCAGTAATTCCCCCAACTTAGTATTTTATAAAGGGATAAAGGCTTGAATTTTATAAAATTCATCAGCATTTAAATTGTCATTAGAAATATTTGGTCCGAATGCAAAACGAAACCAAACTCCATTATTAAGTGTTGCTTTTATATAGCCTCCTAAAAACTGATATAAAGTTTTTGTATCTCCACTATCAACTCTAGTTTGTCCTAAATGTTCATAAAATCCTCCAAAAGAAAAAGAGTCGCTCACTTTAAAACCAGGAATTACCCAGTTTAACATTAAATCCTGTGAGCTTCCTTCACCGCGTAAACTCATATAATACGCGTGATAGGTTTCAAACTCAAATCTTCCTGAATTGTATACTGCAAAAACACTAGGAATTAAACTTTCTGCAATTTTAGTTCCAGCGGTTTGAGATAATAATTTTCCATGTCCGAAACCTAAACTAGGATTTACAAACAGTTTACCATCTTTAGAAGCAAAACCTAAACCTACACCAGTTTCTAGAAATAAATCTTTTCCTTGGTTTCCAAAAGAAGGATTTACCCAAAAAACACTGTAAAAAGTTAATTTCGTTCTAGGTTTAAGTTCATATGAACCTAAGAATACATTATTGAATCCGGCTCCACTATTGTGAATAGGCATAATAGCAAAAGAAGTTTTCGATTTTTTTTCTTCTTCTTGAGCAAAAATGGAAGTGATTGATAAACATAAAATTGTGATAAAAATGATTGATTTTTTCATGATAAATTGAGGTTAAATATTAATTAAAATTTGGAGTTCTTTTTTCTAAAAAAGCGCTCATACCTTCGGTTTGATTTTTAGTATGAAATAAAGAATGAAACAACTTTCTTTCGAATACAATTCCGTCTTTTAAACTACTTTCTAAAGCTTGATTTGTAGCTTCTTTTGCAGCTTTTAATGCTGTTTTAGAATATGAAGCAATCAAGTGTGCTTTTTCAATAATTTGTTTTGTAAAATTTTCCTGAGGCAGAACTTGAGTAATAAGCCCGATTTTCTCAGCTTCTCTGGCGTTAATTGTCTTTCCGGTTAAAATGATTTCCATGGCTTTAGATTTTCCAACAAGTTTTGTTAATCGTTGAGTTCCACCAATACCTGGAATAACTCCTAGTTTGATTTCAGGCTGACCAAATTGTGCATTTTCAGAAGCATAAATAATATCACACATCATGGCAAGTTCACATCCGCCACCAAAAGCATAACCATTTACCGCAGCGATTATGGGAGTTTTAATGCGTGAAAAAATTTCCCAATACCCAAAATAATCTTCATTAAACATTGCTGTGAAATCTTTTTCGGCCATTTCTTTAATGTCAGCTCCGGCACAAAAAGCTTTTTCATTTCCTGTAATTATGATGCAGCCAACTTTCGGAGATTTATCATATTCTAATAATCCAGAAATAAGTTCATGCATAAGCTCTGAATTCAGTGCATTAAGTGCCTTAGGACGGTTTAATTTGGCAATAACGATCCTATCTATTTTTTCAAATAGTACATTCATAAGTAATAAGTTTTGTGATTGTTAAGAGTCCCAAATAGCTCCGTAAGCTGGAATTCCTCGGTATTCCATATTATGAACTACTTTTTGCGTTAAACTCTGATTAGAAATACAGATTACAGCTTCAGCATTAAAATCTTTATAAGCCTTATAAGCAAGTTTTACCAAATCAGGTTTTCCATGTTCATCTGTATTCCAAATAATAGCATTGGGTTGTACATTTTTAATCTCATTTACTAATGCTTCTCCGTATGTTTTTTCAGGAGATCGAGTAGACCAAATTAAAATAGAAGGAGTTTCATTGAGTAATAAATGTGGTAAACATGGACCATTACCGCATCCTGTGGCAACCCAAAATACTTTTTTGAATACTTTGTCTACAATTCCAACACCTGCTGTAGGGATTCCTTTAACCCAAATTTTATTAGGTTTTTCGGAAATAAATTTCCCAGTCCAATCTCCAGCTCTAGAAATAGTTAAACGAAAACCAGTTTTATCGGGAGCAGGAACATTTGCAAATGAATGCCATTCTAGTAGTGGATTTCTACTCAATGCTGTAGATGAACCAGCAAAAGGTGTAACTCCGTAATCGAAACTAGTTAAGGCAACGTGATTAGAAGGACTATCGATATTGATACCTACTTTTTTCAAACGTAACCACGGAATTATTACACTTGCGGTTAGAACAATTAAAATCCAAAAATCTAACTTATTCCACAAAGGAATTGAAGGAGATTCTAGTCGTACAAATAATAACATTTGAACCCAGAATAATATCAAAACTGACCAACCACCAATTCTGTGAGTAATTTCGAACTGATTGTGATATTTGGCTCTCATTTTTGGCAAAGCCATAATTACAATAGTAACTAATAATGCTAAAATGAGTGTGGTAATAATTACTATAGGATTATTGATTTGATATACATTATTAGATAAACTCTTATAAATCCCCCAAACAAACACAAAGTACCATAAAGTTCCCATAGTTGCACTAGAGCTGTGTAAACCGCCAAAATGATATACTTTAGCACAGATTCTTCGAATAAACAAAGGCCAATGTTTTGGAACACTCGTTGCTATGGTGAATAAAAGATTTATTACATATTGTTGTCGAATTAATATTGCAAGTGTAAAATTGAAAAGAATTACTCTAGAAATCTTATAAATAGCTATGCTTTCTGAATTAAACCAATTCCATGAAGTTAATCCTTTGAAGAAAACGATACCATTTATTAATGTGATTAAAATAAATAATCTTTTGTAGGGAATAAGCAAAGGATTTTTTCCTAATCGATATAGAAAACTCTATTTTGGTGGTAAAATTATCGTATTCATGATTGCTTATTTTAAGTAGGAAGTTCTGATTTTACGTTTGTCTATTTTACCTCTAGAAGTCTTCGGAAGTTCATCTAAAAACTTAAATTCACTTGGCATATAATAATATGGCAAATCTCTCTCTATGGCTTCAATTATATGATTTAGAAGAGTTTCAGTAGCTCTTTTATCTGTCAAACTAATAAAAGAAACCAAATGATTTTTATGTTTCAAAGTAACTGCTCGTTTCACTTCATTAAAGTTTTCGATGATTTTAGTTATAGCATCAAGTTCAACACGAAATCCTTTAATTTTTACCTGATCGTCAATTCTTCCATAATGAATTAATTCTCCATTTTCATCCCATTTCCCTAAATCACCAGTATTAAACATCATATTCTCTCCTTTTAAAAAAATATCATTTGCATATCTAGTTTTATTTAGTTCATCATTATTGATGTATCCTTTAGTAACACAATCGCCACCAGCCCACATTACGCCAACATCACCAACTTTCACTGGTTTTTTGTCATTATCTAACACATAAACTGTGTTGTTTGGTGTAGGTTTTCCAATAGAAAGTTCATAACTATTTGGAATACATTTTTTCATGGTATTTACAATCGTAGTTTCTGTTGGTCCGCAACAATTGTAAAAATCACATTTCTTAGACCAAGTATTAGCTAAAATCACAGGACAAGGTTCTCCAGCTACAGCTACAGCTTTAATTTCATGACATTGTTCAGCATCTATAGAAGTAAGAATAGTAGGAGTGGCAATAATAACATTGGCTCGTTTAGCGGTTTCTTCAATATCATTTCCACGGATTAGTAAAGTTCCACCATTTCCTAAACAACCTAAAACTTCCCACGCAGCCATATCAAAAGAAATATTTAAAATTTGTGCAACTTTTATTCCGGGAGAAATACCAAGATTGCCTGGAGCATTATATAAGATATTACATAGGTTTTTGTGTGTTACTTCTACGCCGTTTGGAGTTCCAGTTGTTCCAGAAGTAAATAAAATGAAACAAGAATTGTTTGCATTATCATTCACATGATGAATTAATCGAATATTTCCATACAGATTTTTATAGATTTCTTTTTCTAATTCTATATCTATCTGAATTAGATGATCACTTTTGAAAAAATCTAATTTTTTAGAATAATCCGATTGCGTTAAAATAATTTTAATGTTACTAAGTTCAGTAATTTCACTAAGCATGTTTTTAGGAACTATTCTAGGATCTTGAGGAACATACACAGCTCTTAGTTTTAAAATAGCTATAATTCCAATTAGCATTTCTAAAGAACGATGTGTATACAAACCTACTTTATCACCTCTTTTTATTCCTTTTTGTTTTAAGACTAAAGCAAGTATTGTGGCTTCATCATCAAGTTGTTTGTAAGTGATACTTAAATTCCGAAATGTAGCAGCAATATTTTCTGGTGTTTTTGATACCCAATACTCAAAAGCATGAATAACATTTTTGTATGGAGTATCGATTGCTGGAGCTATTCCATATTCAACAAATAAGCTTTGATCTTCGGATGATAGGTGTTTAATTTCCTCTAAATTAATCTGTTCTTGTCGTAGATTGATTTCTTCTTTTAAAGCCAAAGAGAAGTTATCATCATCATTGATAATTGATTTTTTCATGATCTATTTTAATAAAGGTTAATACTAAAATTGAAGAACTGCAGTTCAATTTTACAAGGACAAATAACTTTTTAAAGTATCACAGAAGTATCACAGAAGTATAAAATATATGTAACATTTTAATTTTTTTATATTAGCGCAACCCCGAATAAACCTACTCTCAAATGAAAAAAATATTAATTATAGATGATGACAAGTCAATTTCAAATCTTTTAAAAATTAACATTTTAAATCATGGTTATGCTACAGAATTAGCTTTCGATGGAGCTCAAGGACTTGATTTAGCAGTAACTAATGAATATGCTTTAATTCTTTTAGATATTACTTTACCGAAACTCGATGGAATTGAGGTTTGTAAAAGAATTCGTCAAAAAAAAGAAGTTCCAATTATCATGCTTACAGGAAAAACCGATGAACTAGATAAAGTTTTAACTTTAGAATTAGGCGCAGATGATTATGTAACAAAACCATTTGGAATTAGGGAATTAATAGCTAGAATTAAAGCTGTTTTAAGACGTTATGAATACAATTTTAATTTAGATATAAACAAGACCTTGGTTTTTGATGATTTATCTATTAATATTCCTAAACGAATAGTTTATAGAAAGAATTCTAGAGTTAATCTTTCTCCAAAAGAATTTGATTTGTTGACTTTATTCGCAAATAATCCTGGTAAAATTTATAGTAGATCAACTCTTTTACAACTTGTATGGGGATATAATTTTAAAGGATATACGCATACTGTAAATTCACATATAAATAGATTAAGAAGTAAAGTAGAGTATGATATGACTAATCCTAAATATATTTTAACAGAGTGGGGAATTGGTTATAAGTTTAATGAATCATTAACATCCTATTTAGATGAGCAAATACCGATCGTTGTCTAATAGGTTTGTACTTAAATTAAG
>ERZ1740052.301-NODE-301-length-17512-cov-4.894942_pt1 | contig 17512 bp, 16 predicted proteins | sample MGYA00581750_ERZ1740052 | MGnify/ENA primary metagenome ERZ1740052 (study PRJEB43018, sample SAMN04849743) | marine metagenome | isolation source: floating plastic debris | place: Pacific Ocean | collected 2008-08-30 | study: EMG produced TPA metagenomics assembly...
GATCAAACAACCAATAACCTTACCGCATTTAAGAAAGAATGAAATAGCCCTGATCTTACAACTGAGTGCTTACGCTATACAGTTTGGAACTGTATAGCGCTCAGTGTTGTTGTATCTACGCCCGAAAGTTCAGCCAAAACACTAGAAGAATCGGTGTCTATAATCTTATTTCCACTAAAGCTAAGTGAATCAAACTTGAGTGCACCCGATAGCACCAACCGATCCTGATGAGCGTTGAAGTCAACGATAGTATCAAGGCCCTCTCCGGCAGCGAGCACAAACGAATCTCTGCCAAGACCACCTCTAAGCGTATCTTTGCCCTTACCGCCAACGAGCGTATCTCGCCCTTTGCCGCCAACGAGCGTATCATCGCCACCCTCACCATCCAAGGTATCTGCCCCTTTACCACCCATTAGCCGGTCGTCGCCAGCGCCGCCGGTCAGCACATCTTTGGCAACACCGCCATTGAGGATATCGTTGCCGCCACCGCCGTCAAGTGAGTCATTGCCCTTAGAACCGCGCAAAGTGTCATCGCCGAGGCCACCGTGGAAGGTATCTCTACCATCGCCACCGTTGAGAACGTCGTTCCCGCGTCCACCGTTAAGCGCATCGTTACCTCTACCGCCGACGAGGCAGTCATCGCCATTTCGGCCATGAATAATATCGTCGCCATCGCCCCCTCGAATAGTCTCAGCATTGTTAGTGCCAAGGAGCGTGTCAGCGCCACGAGTTCCTCTAATGGTGTCACCTTTGTTGCCGCCGTTGCCACCGCCATCGGTAACGCCTGTGATGGTAACCGTCACAGGTGCAGTGTCTGTTTTACTGCCGTCGCTCACGGTGTAAGTAAAGCGAGCTGTAGCCGTTTCGCCTGCATCGAGCGAGTCAAACTGACCGTCGGGGTTGTAGACAACGTTATTGCCATTGAGCGAAACCGTGCCGGCCGTATTATTGCCATTCACCGCTGTAATCGTCAGGGCATCACCATCCGCATCGCTATCGTTGGCCAGTAGCGTACTGGTCGCAATTCTCAATGACGACGCTTCGTCTGTAGCCACTCTGTCTTGCGCCGCGTTCGGAGCCCGGTTGGAATAGCCGCCTCCATCTGGTCTTACGGTCACCTGGGTCGACTGGATCTGTGAGCCGCTATCGTCATCAGTTACAGAAAGTTCGATATTGACAACGCCGTCGTCGCTGTAGGTGTGGTCAACATCAAAGCTGACTCTACCTGTGTTGGTGTTGATATTAGTGATGGTGAGGACACTGCTGTCGGATCTGGAGTTGAGAGTGGTGCCGACGGTGAGAGATGCGATCGCACCTACATCAAAATTAGCAACATCGCCATCGTTCCAATTCACCCTAACGTCAAAGGTATCCAGGCTCCCTGGATCGGTATAGGTTCCTCTTAATGTCAGCTCACTATTTTCCGTGACATTGTTGGGCGCAGAGAGTGTCACCGCTGGTGTCACATTGTTGATTCTGATATTTGTGCGTTCAGAATCTTGATTCACGTTTGAACCGACGCCAGAAAACAAGTCCAACAGATCTTGGATATCTGTAAAACGCTCAGCATTAGCATCTAGCACTCGCAGCTGAGCTAGCTCAGAGCCACTACCCACACCAAAAGCGCGTAAGCTTTGACCCAGCACCCCCGTGATTTGCGTGCTTTCTTCCGCGCCACCGCTTCCTTGGTTGTTCGCTCCATCCGACAGAAAGACAACGCTCCCCTCACCTCTGCCGGTCCCAGCGGCCTCAACTGCTCCAATGGCAGCCTCCAAGCCCGCTTCAAAATTAGTTCCGCCACCACTAGAGAGTATATCTAAAACCTGATCAACATCTCGAACCCCATTGCCGTCTGCATCTGCGTTAGGTGTCGTAAATGTCTGAGTGCCTGCTGCGCTTGGGTCCAAATCCAACGCCACACCGTTTGAGGCGTAGGCCGCGATAGACACCTTCGAAATATCTCCTAATCCACGGTCAATCAAATCCTGGTTGAGCGCTTTGAAAGCAGCCACTTCTGCGGCCAAAATAGATTCGCCAGAGCCATCACCATTTACATCAATACCAGAAGGGTCGGAGGTACTCCCCGAAACATCTAAAACAAAAACAGCATCGGTGCCTGCAAGCACTTGCTCTCTTGCATCAATACGAATGTTATAAACATCAAAAGGAGTACGAGAGGGATCATCATCAAAATATTGATTCTCAAAATCAAATTGAATAACCCCATCACCCGCGACTTGGTCTGCGCCTGAGCCATCATCTCTCACAGACACTGAACTAACGGGCAACGGCGCAGACAAATCTCCAAAATCGATAGTTAAGCTAACCTCTCCGCCTGGAACATCCAGGCCAACGATACTACCAGTAATCGACACGAGTTCGCTTTCAGCGATAGGAGAGAGCGAGTCAAGTATTAGATCAAATATATTCATATCTGTTTGTAATTTTCGATTTAAGAGATATCAAGATGAGGAAAGCAACACTTTTCCTACTGGCCAATCGAAGAACTACTGCAACAACATTTCAACACACCACTGATAACAGCCACATAGGCTATTGATCAACAGAGACTCTAGCAAAAGCCAACCGCCGCAGAGTTAAAGATTGAAGCTAATGCTACGCAAAACCAGCAAGTCAGGCACGTAGATAAGAACGTACTACCAGTGACCTTACTTATCGCAAATTAGCAACTGATATCGCTTTATACCAAGCAATATCGATACCTTTATTAAAATTTCACAAACACACGCTTCCATGAAGTTGACATAAAGTTACGCACCTATTGTCCGGTTAAACATAGCCGTAAGCAGAGGCTAAAAAATGCTGAAGCATGCATGTAATACCGAAAGACTGACGTACTATCTAAAATGCACTATCTACAGGCACAACCAAGCTCTGTTCTTTAGTCTGTTTTTGGCTCTTTGCTCTGTTTATTATCAATAACAGTTTCTTGGATAGTCGTTATCGCGTCACCACGCAAACTTACTGTGCGGATTCAGCGGGTGCGCTCTCCCCCTGAGGAAAATCTTCACCCTCCGCAGAACTCGCACCTGCAACAACATCCTGAAGCGCATCCGCAAATCGCTGACCAATCACCCGATAGCTATCCGCAGTGAAATGAATACCATCCATCGGTAAATCCTTTGTCACAATCATCTGTGCATTGGGAATTTGTAGGCTTTGCTGCTGCTGCTGCACATCACTCCAGTTCGGCAGCCCTTCCAAGTCATCTGGGTCACCCAGCTGCGCATAGAGCAAAGGCACATCAGGATTACCAACATCTGAGCGGAAATTGAAAGCAAACGTTGCAAACTTTTCGGCCCAGGCAGCCGCATCTGGTCGCAAAGAAGGAAACTGCTTAGGATCGATTGCATCTGCCTCACCCTGAAAAAACAAAATTCCCTCCACAGTTCCCATCGGGGATGCTGCTCGGACTCGCTTCAGGCAAGAGCCGTACAAAGATGCATCGCTCGGACTTTTCTCCCAGTCAGTAATAGAAGCACCATTTCGAGCACAGGGAATCAGGCCAATAATCTGATTGTTGTTTTGCGCAATCAGCGCCTGAGCAAACGGAAAAGCCGGTCCATAGCCAGCCTCTTCATCTGCTGAGACCGTATCTACCTGATTGATTGCACTATCAATTGGTGGTTCAGCTACCGCCCAGCGATAGTCATTACCAAAAGTAAAAATATTCGCACTTTTCTGAATATCTGCTGGAATATCTGCCGCACCCACCATATTCGACTGGCCCACCAGCACATAGAGCTTCAAGCGCCCCTGAAGCCTCGGCGAAATCACGGGCTGGTTTAACTGCTCCTGCAAGCGTATGTTGGGCTCAGCCACGTACTGATATAGGCCTACCCTGCGCAGCAAATTAGCGCCACCTTTACTCACATCCAAATATTTCTGTAGCGCGATTCCTATCCCGGCACCGCAGATAAGCGTCAGACCAAAGGCGGTGAGTGTTCGAAGCGCAGGTTTCATAGCAGCAGAAGAAAAATAAGAACGCCAACACACAAACTAAGATTACAGATGAGCTTATAGAAAGCCGTAGCCACTGCACACTCGTAAATATACGAGCTAGGCTATACACAAGAAGCACATGGCTTTCTCATTATCTGTACGGCTTCATCTGTAAGGCTTCACTAGCTCAAAATCAATATCGCAGACTATGGCTCATCTAAAAGACCGTCGGACTCAAAACGTAGCCGGTGATTTTTATGTCGATAGCACCTGTATAGACTGTGACACCTGTCGCTGGCTATCTCCAGCCATCTACAGCCGCGAAGATGGCCAATCAGTCGTACATCACCAGCCTGCTAATGCCGCAGAGCGAGTAGCCGCACTAGAAGCTTTGCTCGCCTGCCCTACAGCGTCTATTGGCACCCAAGAAAAGCCAACCGACATTCAACAAGTTCAATCCCGTTTTCCACTCTCCATCGAAGGTAACGTCTACTACTGCGGCTATCACTCCCAAAAATCCTTCGGCGCAGCCGGCTACTTTATTCAAAGAAAAGCAGGTAACGTCCTAGTCGACTCGCCTAAGTTCACCCCACCGCTCGTAAAACGGCTAGAAGATATGGGCGGCGTCGACTACCTGTATCTCACCCATCGCGACGATGTCGCCGACCACGAAAAGTTTCACCAGCACTTTGGTGCCCAACGAATTCTTCACAAGGCAGATGTCTCAGCAGGTACCCAAGGCGTCGAAATCCAGCCCACTGGCACCGCACCCTTCATCCTTGATGACGACCTCATCATCATTCCACAGCCAGGTCACTCCGCTGGACATACCGTACTGCTATATGAAGGCAAATACCTTTTCACTGGCGATCACTTAGCGTGGTCAGCCAGGCTAGAGCAGCTATACGCCTTCCGCAACTTCTGCTGGGACTCATGGCCGCGTCAAATCGAGTCAATGAAAAAACTCAGCCAGTACACTAATGGCTACAAATTTGAGTGGGTATTACCAGGTCACGGTCGGCGATTCTTTGCGAAGAAAAGAGAGATGCAAAAACACATGCAAGCTTGCCTTGAGTGGATGAAGTCAGTTGATTAACTTTCTCTTGTGGCATTAGGACTCCTTGTGTTTACACTTCTATGAAACGTGACACCATTTTCTATACCTTATTCCAAAGGTCTCCAACGCTTCTCTTCGATCTCATTCCAAATTCACCCAGCAATCCAGAAGGCTATCGCTGCGACTCTGTCGCGGTAAAAGAACCCAAGTTTGAGATAGATGGCGTCTTTTTACCGCCTGAAGGAGCGCTTGGTCCGGTGTACTTTTGCGAAGTACAAATGCAGACAGATGAGTTCCTATACGAGCGAATCTTCGCCGAAACGGCTCAGTACTTTTATCGCAATAGATCCCGATTCAATGATTGGCAAATCGTCATCATCTACCCAACAAGAAACAAAGAGCAGAAGGATATTTATCCTTACAGAGTCGCTTTAGCGGGCGAACAGGTGCATCGAATATACTTAGATGAGCTGGGAAACAATGAGCAATAGCACTTGCGAGTTGGGCTGCTGGTCCTAACCACAATTCAGGAAAAATCAGCGGTTACAGAAGCCAAAAAGCTGATCGCAAGAGCTCAAACAGAGACCTCATCAGAAGAAAGGCGTGCCATTATAGAGATGGTAGCAACCATTATCTGGTACAAGTTTGAGCAGCTTAGCCAAAGTGAAATCGAAGCCATGCTAGACATTCCTGTCAAAGAAACAAAGCTATACCAAGAAGGCCGCCAAGAAGGCCGCCAAGAAGGCCGCCAAGAAGGCCGCCAAGAAGGCCGCCAAGAGGGCCGCCAAGAAGGCCGCCAAGAGGGCGAAACAGTGGTTATCCTTCGACTTCTACACAAGCGGCTAGGCGACATCCCAGAAGAGGCTCGTGCCAAAATTTCAACACTATCGCTAGCCCAGCTAGAAGGCCTGAGCGATACACTTTTGGAATTTGCGACTGTGATGGATTTGCAAACTTGGTTGGACAAGACCTTGCTGTAGTGGCCTTACTTTATTTCCTACTTTGCTTCCATCCAGTTTTTGCCTGCTTGAGCTTCTACCTTTAGTGGCACAGCTAACTTCACTGCGTTTTCCATCGTCTGCTCAATCTTGGGCTGAAGGTCTTCCCACTCTTCTGGTGGCACTTCAAAGATGAGTTCGTCGTGCACTTGCAGCAGCATATTTGCTTGATAATCTTTCAACAATTTGTGCAAATGAATCATCGCGACTTTGATAATGTCCGCGCTAGAGCCCTGGATGGGTGCATTGGCCGCTGCCCTGAGTGAGGCTGCATCATAGCTATTAGTACGCAGTTTGCCGAGGTCTACTTCGCTGGGATCGCTACCTTTGAGAGCTTGTAGGCTGCGGGTGGTGAAGTTGAAATACCGGCGGCGGCCAGCGATGGTTTGGACATATCCGTTTGCGATCGCCTCTCTTTGCATCTGCTGCAAATACTCAAACACATTTGGATAGCGAGCATTAAACCTGTCAATAAAGCCCTTCGCCTCTAATCGGTGCACCCCCATCTCCCTAGCAAAACGCACGGCCCCCATGCCATAAATCACGCCAAAGTTCACCACCTTCGCAATTCGCCGCTCGTCGGCAGAAATCTCCTCTTTCTCCTTATCAAATAGCAGCGTGGCCGTCAGCCGATGTACATCGTCATTTTCTGTATACGCCTTAATCAAAATCGGCTCTTCACTCAAGTGCGCCAAAATTCGCAGCTCTACCTGAGAATAGTCAGCAGACACCAGCTGCCAGCCTTCCTTCGGTAAAAAGGCACGGCGAATTTCACGGCTAAAGTCGGTGCGCGTCGGAATATTCTGCAAATTAGGATTGGCAGAAGACAATCGGCCCGTTACCGTCTGCGCCTGGTTAAAATCAGTATGAACTCGGTCCGTTGCCGGTCTTACCAGCATCGGAATAGCATCTGTATAGGTCGACTTCAACTTGGCCAACGTTCGGTGTTCTGTCAGCAGCCGGATCACCGAATGATCGTCGTGCAGCTTCTCTAACACAGAGGCATCTGTAGAATAGCCCGTCTTGGTTCTCCTAGATTTTCTTTTATCGAGATTCAGAAAGTCAAAGAAAAGCACACTCAGCTGACTGGGAGAATGCAAGTTAAGCGCACCTTTATCCTTACGCTTAGGATTTGCTGCATCCAATGACTCAATCACCTCATGTAGCGTATCTTCTCCAATAGAGTCCAACGCTGACGTCTCCAACGCCTCTAAATCCGCTTCTAGCTTTTTAGAAAACTGCTTCAAATAAGGCTTATCTACCCGAATACCAATCGCTTCCATTTCAGAAAGCACAGGCTCAACCGGCACCTCGACCTCTTCAAATAATGCTTTCAGTTGGGCAACTTGGGATAACGCATCGGTCAGGAAAGGCACTATCCGATAAGTCACATGTACATCGCTACCACAATACTGAGCAACTCTGTCGATGGACACATCTGCAATCGTTTTACCCGCTTTGCTCTCTTTTTTAGAGACCAAGTCAGTAAAGCTCTCTGTTGGCAAGCTCAGATAGCGCAACGCCAAATCTGCAAGATTATGGCTGTTGTCTGGGTTTAGAACATAGCTGGCTAGCATCGTGTCATGAACAACACCGGTCAGAGCCACCCCCGCCCGGCGCAACACTAGCCTGTCGTACTTTGCATTCTGCAACGCCTTCGGATACTTCGCGTCTTCAAGAATAGGCTGCAAAGCTGAAATCACACTCTCCGCACTCAGCTGTTCGCCCATCACATGCCCAACCGGAACATAGGCCAGCTCTGCTGGGCCGTCGCCCCAACAGCAGCCAATTCCCACCAAGTCTGCTTCTAATGGGTCAATAGAGGTGGTCTCTGTGTCCCAAGCCACTGGCTTTTGCGCATCTGTTTGCGTTTTCAGCGTCGCAACCAGATGATTCATCTGCTGGGCTGTCGTCACTACCAGCGGCTGAATATCTATCGTAGTCAACCCTTGGCCACTGGCGGCCTCTGTTTCTTCAACCGTAAAAAACGCCGTTTCCTCGTCTTCAAAGTCATCCGGAACAGGCACAGCTTTGGGCCTAGGCTTATAGTCCGACTCACCGCCAAACGACGCCTGTAGCTTACTGAGTCGATTGACAAAGTGCTGGAGCTCTAGCCGCTTCAGCGCCGGAATCACGTCCTCAGGGTTAAACCCGTTTAGCTTGCAGGTTTCTAAATCTGTTTCCAACGGCACATCTCTTTTAATCGTTGCCAAAAACTTCGACTGCTCCGCATCGGCCTTGCCTGTTTCGAGCCGCTTCTTCATAGCGCCTTTGAGCTCTTCAATCGAGGCGTAAATGGTATCCAAGTCACCGTAGGTATCGAGCAGCTTCACCGCCGTCTTTTTCCCAATGCCCTTCACCCCAGGAATATTGTCAGAGGTATCCCCGCACAGCGCTTTGTAATCAATCACCTGGCAGGGCAAAATGGACAGCTTCTCATGCACTTCCGCATTGCCATACTCTTTGGTGGTACTGGTTTTACTGCCAAAGGTCGTGCTCAGATACATTATCTTAATATCTTCTTCAGGGTCGATCAGCTGAAAGAGATCCTGATCGCCGCTCAAAATCTTGACCCGGTAGCCCTTAGCCTTTGCGCGCACAGCCAAAGTCCCAATCATGTCATCGGCTTCGTAGCCAGACAAACAAAAAATCGGTAGCTGAAACGCTCCCAGCAATTCTTTGAGATTCTCAACGTCTTCGGTAAATTCTTCCGGCGTTTCAGCCCGCCCTGCCTTGTAAGTATCTGTTAGCTTGTGGCGAAATGTCGGTTCGGGCAGATCAAAGGTAATCGCTGCATAGTCTGGTTTTTGCGCCTCCAAGTTATCCATCAGAGACTTCAAAAAGCCAAAGCAAACGCTGGTGGGAATGCCGGTAGAGGTTCTCAGTCCGCCATCGCGACTGCGGGCAAACGCATAGTAAGAGCGAAAGGCCAGTGAATGACCATCCACTAGCATGACCAGGGGTTTATCGGCAGCATTATTAGGGGTCTGGTCAGCAGGCTTAGCAGCAGGAGAACTCAAAGCGACATCATCAGCAAACGACCCACTTATTATCAACTAGGTATGGGAAAACCGGCCAATAAAAAAACACCTAGATTAAACCAGGTGTCTTTGATCGATTTCTTTTATTGGTCTCTAGATTGTAGTGATGTTCAATCTCTCAATCAGGAGGAAGCTCGACTGCGTACTCCCATACAACAGCGAAAACAAGAATGCTGGTTTGGCGAGCGCGTGCTCTAGTTCAGCCAACTTGCAACCAGCAAGACAAACTTACCGGGCTTCTGAGCAATAGTGTATCAAGAATTACCGTTATTTAGTAATAAATCTTTACCACAGTCGACTTTTTTCGAGAAATCACTAGCCTGTATAGGCTGGCGCCATGCTCTCAAAGCTGCTCATACCTTTAAGATGCCCAAATCAACTCACCCTTTTTGTCCCCATAATTGACCCGTAATTGAGTAGAGGCATTGATAATTCTTGGAGTGAGCAGCGGTTTTTGCCCGATTGCTATAAATCTCTGCCAATATAGATAAGGCGTAATTAACCCTTCAAAGCTTTGCAGATTACTTTTTTAGGAACCAGCTCTGGCGTGCCTACTAGGTCACGCAACGTTTCCAGTGTGGCCCTACGTCTGCCACAGCGCGCCGAAGTTTGGCTATTCGACTGTGGCGAAGGCACCCAGCACCAGTTCTTAAGAAGTGACTTCAAATCTAGCCAAATTCGCCGCATTTTTGTCACCCACATGCACGGTGACCACATCTTTGGGCTACCCGGACTCCTCGCTAGCTGCGGTATGGCTGGCACTGGTCAGCAGCAAATCGATATCTACGGCCCCACAGAGCTAGGCAAATACCTCGAAGCCTGTCGGCGCTATTCCAAAACCCAGTCGTCTTACCCAATCAAGGTACATATCACGGAACCAGGCACCGTCTATGAAGACGACGACTATAAAGTTGTTTGCCAGCGACTCAAGCACCGCATCCCGGCCCACGGCTATCGCATCATCGAAAAAGACCGCACTGGCCATTTCGATGTAAAGCGAGCCGCTACTTTAGGCATTCCACCAGGTCCACTGTATGGACAGCTAAAGCGTGGCGAAGTGGTCACATTAGCGGACGGACGCAGGATCAACGGCGCAGACCTATGCGGTCCTACTATCGTTGGGCGTAAGTTGGCCTACTGCACCGACACCGTTTTCTGTGAAAGTGCCATTGAACTTGCCGAGCAAGCCGATGTGCTTATTCACGAAGCCACTTTTTCCCATCAGGACTCAGAGCTGGCCTATCAACGGATGCATTCCACCTCTACCATGGCGGCACAAGTAGCGCTTGCAGCCCAAGCCAAGCAGCTCATCATGACGCACTTTAGCCCGCGCTATGCACCGGGCAATACGCTTCAGCTTAGCGACCTGCTCGACGAAGCTAGGGCTATATTCCCAAACACGCTCATGGCCAAAGACTTTTTCACGTACGACATTAGTCGTCAAGGAGAAAAGAAAAAAGTACCCATTACGGCTTAACCGTCTGATTAGCCGTCTAACGGGCCTTCGGAAAAGCTAGAAGATAAACGCGCACTCATAGCACTCAGCTGACGCTGACTATCTACCGGCAAACGGGGTTTTGGCAGCTCTTCATTCGGCCAGCTAGGCAAATCGTTACAGGGACAAAGCACCGGCTCTAGCGCGACCTCGGGCGTAGGTACTAGCATGTCGCAGCGGGCACAGTTAATCACATCCCACTTGGATGACAGCAACTCATCAATCGTTTGATCGGTCCCTTCCAAGTGGCAGCCCTTGCCAGCAGTTTGGAGAATCTCTGTCCAGCACGCTTCGAATGCAGGGCTGAAGCGATCGCCTGCAATCACTGTCTCAGGTCGGTAGTGAGTACGACCATCATCGGTCACAACCTGCTTACCCAGCTGAAACCAGTAGGCCAAATAGTTCTTAACTTGTGTAGTGGTGGCCATGGTTTACTAAAAATTGTTCTGCTTTATATGCAGTTGATCCTAGCGCTTACCTTTCAAAGGCACTGGTTTTCGATTGGAACAATTAACAATTCTACGAAACACGCTTACATCATCAAATCTCTCTGTTCTTCTAGCGGCACTTCTTCTAGCAGCACTGGACTCAGAAGCTCGGCCCTGCTGAACTGACAGCTTCACCCAGGGTCGATATGTTTATGGCATAGCCACTCGTTACCAAATAGACATCGGTTGCGACTTCGCCGACCGCCCGGCTAAGGGTTCCCAAGCGATCGCGAAACCGCCGACCCAGCTCATAGGCAGGCACTACGCCCCATCCAGTTTCCTCTGCTACCAAAATGACAGTGGCTGAAGTATTCGTCAAAGCCTGTATGAGCGATTGCTGAGTGAGCAACCATTGAGGATCACCTTGCTCAATTAAGTTGGCAAGCCAAGTGCCCAGAGAATCGATGAGAAGACAGTGCGTTGAATGATGCTGTGCGATCGCCTCGACAAGTGCCACCGGCACTTCTTGCAGCTGCCAGCTCTCTGGCCGCCGCTGCTGATGCTGTTCTATCCGCTGAGTCCACTCCGCATCGTTTGGATTGATTTGCGCGGTAGCAATATACACAACGCGCTGATTGCGCTGGGTCGCCAAGCGTTCGGCCAGCTGCTCAGCCCACTCACTTTTACCAGAGCGGCTAGGCCCCGTCACCAAAAGACATACCATAAAATTAATACTGTATAGGCTCAGCCGCTCACGCAGTCAGCCAGAAGAGCAGCCAGAAGGCACCAAGCTAAGACCCAAAGCTTGTGGTACAGTAAAAAACTGTAGGTTTGTCCTAATTAAGGGATCGTAATGGAGGTTTTCGTTTGGAGTCTGTAGAGAACGCGGCGGCTACTACGCCTGAATCGGATGCCCGATTCATATTGAAAGTACTTTGGTTGGATAAAGACGTCGCCCTGGCGGTAGATCAGGTAGTGGGCAAAGGCACTAGCCCGCTAACGTCTTATTTCTTTTGGCCCCGCAACGATGCATGGGAACAATTGAAAACTGAGATTGAGTCCAAATCTTGGATCACAGATGAAGAGAGCGTTGAGCTACTCAACAAGGCCACTGAGATTATTAACTATTGGCAGGAAGAAGGTAAGACCAAGCCAATGAGTGAAGCGCAAAGCAAGTTCCCTGAAGTTGCTTTTACCGGTAGCTCATGATCGGATAGCTTTTGCTGTTTACACATAAGACAGCAGCTTAGTTGCTGTTTGGTAGATTTTTTAAAAGCTGTGGATGCGATCGCATCCACAGCTTTTATCCTTTAAATGCAGATTCTGCTCACTTCTAATCACTGTGGCGTCCGTCCGTCTCAAGCAGCCAAAACTGATCTATAGCGTCTGTAGAGTTGCTTAGGACACAATTGTTGGCTACAACCGTTACGTAGCAACGGGCAACTCTACTAGCAAAGTAAGGATGCATTCTTACTTTGCTATAACTCTCTGATCCACAAAGACATCAGACGCACCCCATATCTATCAACTGAGGGCATCTCTCCTTAGAGATATTGAAGAAAAGTTAATTTATGTTACGTTAAGTCAACAAATTCAAAGAGAGCTAGTTAAGAACCAGCGCCCTTTCATAGCCAGCAGCTTAGTATGCCTAGTCAATTGGATTGTACATATCGCTTAGTCTCCAGCAGCCAATAACTGTAGTCACTACAGATGCAGCGAACTAAGCGGCCTAAGAATAGTTGGGTTGGCTACCTAGCTTTTCACTTGCCGTACTTAACAAACCCAAAAATATTAATGCCATACACATTAGAAACTGCGCGCAATATCTTCCCTAGCACCCGCTCTGCCGACGATATCCCAGCAACAACAGCTAGGTTCAACCAGCTAACCGCAGAAGACCAGCTTGCACTCATCTGGTTTGCTTACCTTGAAATGGGTAAGGGCATCACGATTGCAGCTCCCGGTGCTACAAACATGCAGTTTGCAGAACTTACGCTAAACAAAATCAAAGGCATGTCGCCGCTGGAGCAGTCACAGGCGATGTGCGACCTGGCCAACCGAGCTGATACAGAAGTCTCACGCACCTACGCAACCTGGACACCCAACCTCAAGCTTGGTTTCTGGTACCAGCTGGGTGAAATGATGGCGCAAGGCTTAGTTGCTCCCATCCCCGAAGGATACAAGCTCTCTGCCAACGCCAACGCCGTCTTGCAATCTATCCGCAACCTAGAGCCCGGCCAACAAATCAGCGTCCTGCGCAACTGTGTTGTAGACATGGGGTACGACCCTAGCAAAATCAGCGGCTATCAGCGCGTTTCTGAACCTGTGACTGCGCCAAAATCGATTGAACAGCGGACTCAGGTCTCCATCGAAGGTGTCACTAACGACACCGTATCGAAGTACATGAACAACCTGAACGCCAACGACTTTGACGCTCTCATCGAGCTATTTGCAGCGGACGGTGCTTTGCAGCCTCCCTTCAGAAAGCCTATTGTCGGCAAAGAAGCCATTCTCAAGTTCTTTAAAGAAGAATGCCAGAACTTAAACCTGATTCCTGAGCGCGGCACAGAAGAGTCTCCAGAAGATGGCTACACACCTATTAAAGTAACAGGCAAATGCCAGACACCTTGGTTTGGCGCAGCTGTTGGCATGAACATTGCCTGGCGCTTTTTGCTCAATCCTGATGGCAAAATCTTCTTTGTTGCCATTGACCTACTCGCTTCCCCGAAAGAGCTGCTGAACCTTATCCGCTAATCACGGGTCTTCTCATTGTAGGCAACAACAATCCCATCTTCTTGACCTTTCGGTATCGAGAGCTAGCGAGGAAGATGGGATTAGTGTCAGCAGAACAAACGCTACGTGGCTGACACTGCGACAAAACAAACAGATCAACTTTCTTTTTCAATAACAATGCAACAGACTGATATTCAATGGAGTAGCGAGGACAAACAGGTTGCCTTAGCCGCTATCAAAAAGGCATACAACCAAGAAGTTGAAAAGCTGATCAAAACTATCAGAGAGAATGCAAGTGCCGTCTCAAAGCTAGATGAAGTTTGGCAGCTGCACGACTACTTGAGTGCCAAGCGCCACGAACTCGATGGCAGATACGATGAGCGAGAGTCTTTTCTGATGTTCACACTCTCTCAGCTCATCAAAGATGGTTTGCTAGATATGTCGGAGATAGCTCAGCTAGACGCGGCAAAGAAAGCCAAGGTTAGAGTGCTCTCACGAATGTAGGTAAAAGGTCGCTTATTGAGTTCCTGTAGAAGGGCTATACCATCACTACTCAGCAAAGAACTGAGATAGTGTTATCAATACTCGCTTTTGAGTAGCAGCATCAATTCCTCCCAGTTTCTTAATCAACCTCGTTTTATCGACTACGCGTATCTGGTCTAAAACTATCTGACCGGGTTTTCCTTGAAACTCGCACTGAACACGAGTCGGATACTCGTATCCACCTGATGTCATAGGTGCAACAATAACAGTCCCAATATATCTGTTCGCAACATCTGGAGAAATGACTAGGCAAGGTCTCGTCTTTTTAATTTCGCTACCGATAGTTGGCTCTAGAGCAACTAAAAAGACCTCAAACCGCCTAACTACCACTCCCATTCGGTCTTATCCCATTCGGTCTCTATCGGCTCATCTAAAAGCTGATCGTCACCGCGCACTGACATTTTTATAAAAGCGTCTTCCCAACCCACTCTTACTGTTGATGCAGGGCGAATTCTTAACTCACTATCGATGAGTTCCAGCTCTACTTCTGAGCTAAGTCCACACTGTTCTATTAGCACTTTAGGAATCCTAATGCCCTGCGAGTTTCCAATCTTGATGAGCTTTGTTTTAATAGCACCACCCCCAATTGTCATGTCACGTACCCAAGCTGTGTAAATCGAAGTAATTACATTGTACCTACTTTTCGCAGAAAACAAAAAATCGCTATGGGTTTGCTGCTAGCAATAAACTCATAGCGATTTGAAATATACCGATAAAGAGGCGATTAGATTTTGCCACCTGCAGCCTGCAAGCGAGCACGCGCCTTCTTCAAGGCTTGATTTGCTTGAATCACGGCTTGACGATCGTCAGCAGAAACACTGTCTGATTTTTCCTGGGCAGCTTCATAAGCTTTTTCAGCTTCGCTTTGATCAATACTATCGCCACGTTCTGCGCCATTCACAAGGATAGTGACTTCGTCCTCATCGACTTCAGCAAAGCCACCCATCAGTGCGATCGCAGTCCATTCTTTGCTGCCTTCTGTAGAGCGCACACGCAATACACCCGTATCCAGCGCTGTCAGCAGCGGTGCGTGACCACCCAAAATACCAAGCTGGCCAGTAGTACTGGGCAAAATGACCTCTTCAGCTTCGTCATCCCAAACTGTTCTATCAGGCGCAACAACGCGCACGACTAAAGACATAGCTCTCTCGAAATAATGTTGTTTGTTGGTTCCCCTTATGAAGGAGAACCGCAAGGGAGGGGTCTTCGACGTATCACGTCACACACCGAGACCCCTCCGTTGGTTCCCTTTCATAAGGGGAACCGGAGCGCAGCGTAAGAGAAACAGACGCTTACTTAGCAGCGTCAGCTTTCATTTTCTCAGCAGCCTCAAGCACTTCCTCAATGCCACCCTTCAAGTAAAAGGCCTGCTCAGGAATGTCGTCAAGCTCGCCCGCCAAAATCATATTGAAACCTTTGATGGTTTCTTCTAGCGTGACGTACTTGCCCTTCATGCCGGTAAAGATTTCTGCAACAAAGAAAGGCTGAGAAAGGAACTTCTCAATCTTTCGAGCGCGAGCTACCACCTGGCGGTCTTCTTCAGAAAGCTCGTCAAGGCCCAGAATTGCAATGATGTCCTGCAATTCCTTGTAGCGCTGTAGCGTGGACTGCACGGCACGCGCTGTAGCGTAGTGCTCATCACCAACGATATCTGCTTGAAGCATTGTCGAAGTCGACGCAAGCGGGTCAACCGCTGGATAAATACCCTTGGAAGCCAACGCACGAGACAACGTAGTCGTTGCGTCTAGGTGAGCAAACGTGGTTGCAGGCGCGGGGTCTGTCAGGTCGTCTGCAGGAACGTAAACAGCCTGAATAGAGGTAATGGAGCCTTCAGTCGTCGACGCAATTCGCTCTTGCAAGTCGCCCATGTCTGTCCCTAGCGTAGGCTGGTAACCTACCGCAGAAGGCATACGACCGAGAAGTGCAGATACTTCGGAACCGGCCTGTACAAAGCGGAAGATGTTGTCTACAAACAGAAGAACGTCTTGCTTGTTTACATCGCGGAAGTACTCAGCCATGGTGAGTGCAGATAGCGCCACACGCATACGAGCACCAGGCGGCTCGTTCATCTGGCCATACACTAGGGCTACTTTCGACTGGCTAAGGTCATCTGCGTTGATTACGCCAGACTCAATAAATTCGTTGTAGAGGTCGTTACCTTCGCGAGTGCGCTCACCCACACCGCCAAATACAGATACACCGCTGTGTTCTTTTGCGATGTTGTTGATAAGTTCTTGAATCAGAACCGTTTTACCTACACCCGCACCACCAAAGAGGCCAACTTTACCGCCTCGTCTGTAGGGTGCAAGCAGGTCTACTACTTTAATACCGGTTTCAAATACCGCAGGCTTGGTCTGCAAGTCGACAAACTTAGGCGCAGGGCGGTGAATGGGCAATGTGCTTTCTGCATTTACAGGGCCCTGCTCATCTACAGGTTCGCCTAGCACGTTAAAGATACGGCCCAGCGTTGATTGACCAACAGGCACGTTAATAGGTGCACCTAAGTCCTCTGCTTTCATGCCGCGCACGAGGCCATCGGTAGAACTCATCGATACTGCGCGAACTTGAGAGTCACCCAGTAGCTGCTGCACTTCGCAAGTTACTGCAACGTCCTGTCCAGCAGGGTTAGTACCGGTGATCTTAATTGCGTTATAAATTTTGGGAAGTTCACCGTCGGGGAACTTAACGTCTAAAACTGGGCCAATAACCTGTGTAATATAGCCCGTGCTTGTCTTCTCTGCGGTGGAGACCATTCGGAGCGCCTTTCCTAACGTTTTAGCTGAATACTGCGCCTGATCGATTTAGTTAAAAAGCAGCTAAAGACAAAGGTGACTAAAGCAAATATGACTTATTAATAAGATCGACTCGCGCCATGTTTAAGATTATCACTAGATGCAGCAGCTTTAAAAATTATGAAGAATGAATGATTCGCGGTGAGTTCAACTGAGCGAACCGAGCCAACACACTTCATGTATCGCCCGCCACACTGGTGATGGCGAAGCCTCTTCAAAGGAGGATTGCAGCTGTGAACAGGAAGGGTTCGCCTCTAGTTCGGTAACCCGCACCGCCGCGCGTATTGCTATTGATTGACCAAATTCGATAAATTAGCACTCGACAGCTGAGAGTGCTAAAGCTTTCTTTGGGCTTGCGTATAGCCCATCGTAAAAAGGCCTTGAATGCGGCTTTTGACGGCACAAGTACATCAATTATTAGTTTCGATTCATAGCGGAGACGTCATCATGGCAGCTATCTCT
>ERZ1740052.302-NODE-302-length-17504-cov-10.710585_pt1 | contig 17504 bp, 12 predicted proteins | sample MGYA00581750_ERZ1740052 | MGnify/ENA primary metagenome ERZ1740052 (study PRJEB43018, sample SAMN04849743) | marine metagenome | isolation source: floating plastic debris | place: Pacific Ocean | collected 2008-08-30 | study: EMG produced TPA metagenomics...
GCTAAATCTTCCTGTGCTAGTTTTGCTATTTTTTCTGATTCTGCTATTTGTACTTGTGCCTGCAATTTATTGGATTGTACGGTTTGTTGACGGGTGATTTCAGCAACTTCGGATTCTTGCTTTTGCTCGGTTTGGGCTATTTTTAGCTGTTTGTTACGGGCTTCTAAGGCAATGTCGGCTTCAATTTGACTTTGCTGTACGGCTAATTTTTTACGAATTTCTTCTTCTTCTACGGATTTATCCTGCAAAATTTTACTACGCAGGGTGGCAGCAGCTTCTTTATCCTTAGCTTCTTGAATTTCGCGCTCTCTTTGTGCTGTCAGCGCTTCTACCTGTAATTTTTGCTCTAATTCTGCTGTTTCTTTTTCTTGAGAAATTTGTAGCGATAGCTTTTGAGCATCTAATTCTTTCTGCTCGATGGCGACTTGGGTTGTTAATTCTACTTCACGCTTTTGCTGAATTGAACGCTGAATGGTTTCCGTTCGTAAACGTACACCTTGAGCATCAAAGAAATTATTGGTGTCGTAAGTGTCGCTTTCTTCTATCTCTGAAATTGCAATGTTGTTGAGAGTTAAACCGACTTTCTTTAAATCCTGCTGAGTTAAGTTAAGAACTTCTTCTGCAAATCCTAATTTATCTGAATCAATTTCTGCTAAAGTTTTCTTTTTCGCAGCGGCTCTAATCGCATCATCAGCACGGGTTTCTAAAGCCTCTTTGATATCTTCGGATGAGATTTTACCCTGTCTGGAAATTCTAGCCGCAGCAATTTGCACGTCTTCTTCACTGGCACTGATGCACACATAAAAAGTTACCCGCATATTTGCTCTGAGGTAATCTTGAGTACGAACTGCTAATTTACCAGTACGTTCGACGTTAATCGAAATTTCCCGCAATGGTACCCGCGTCAATTCGTGAAATCCAGGTATGACAACGCAGCCACCGTTAAGAAATACTGTTTTCTTTTTAACAAGCACACCGCCAGTTCTCACAAATGCTTCGTTGGTGGGAGTAATTACATAAATGCGAGTATAAGCAAAAATACTCGCCAGCAAGAGTAAAACTAAACCCCCAATTATCCCTGGGAAAACTAAGCCTCCACCCACTTGAGCAAGAGTAGGTTGAGTCGGGAATTGGGAAATATAAGAAGACGTTGTTACTGGTTTTTCAGCAATTAGATTCTTGTTGATATTAGATGACTGCGCTACTGTGGTAGTTGCCGGAGGTAGCGGTAATGATGCAATAAAATTTAGCCAGAATAGCATATCTTTCAATTATTATTTTTTATTTGTAACCCTGAGCCATCGATCTACATCTGGGCTGTCTTTGGCGATCGCTAAGTAAACATCTTGCTGTCTATCGATGGCAATGACTTTTTCACCGTGACGGGGAATAACAGTTGCCCATTCCGGGACTATGGCATTAATAGTCACCAAATTTCCAGATTTGTCGATGATATCAACTTGACCGATTCTGCCTTGTTTTTCTAGGGGGATAGTTGCAGAGCTAACGGTACCATGACGACCAATTAAGCGGTCGCTGCTGGTATCTTCACCAAATTCTGCAAAGATTTTTCCGATTGGTCGTGCAATCAATCCCCCTGTAAATAAACTGACAACCAGCGACAAAATTAACACAACAAAACTCAAAGTGTCACTAGGGACTCGATCGAGAATTTCTCCCAACCAAACATTAAACATCCAGCCAAACAAGCCCCATAAACTCAAATCGGTTGCCAGCAGCAAAATTAAAGGCGCTTTACCAATCCCCATCCACGAGAGCGCAAACCCACTGATATTAAAGTCGCTATCAACATCAACATCGGTATCGATATCGATGTCATCGTCTCCAGCACCAGAGATAATTACAAACAAAAACAATAAAACTCCCATGCCCAAAAGTATCCAGTAGGGCATATTCGCTCGATTAAACAGCATAATGCTAATAAATTATATTTAGATGGCAGCAATTATAACTGTAAAAAAGTTTGTAGTTAGGGCTTTAGCCCTCAGAGCGCTAAAGCGCCTACTACGAACTTATCAGAAATAAAAAAATCTCCCATAGATGGCTAACAAACTCATCTACAGGAGAAATTGCATAAATTAATTTATTAATTGTTATATAACCCAAAAAAATCTAATTTCGAGGAAAATCGTTAATCTTGAACAAGTAAAACTGATTCAACCCATACTTGTTCCCATAAATAAAGCCTTTTTATCAATGCCATTTTTGCTTGTTGATTAATAACTATTTTGCCGTCAGTAGTAGCACTAAAGTCTTTACCCAAAACAAAACCTTTGTTTATTAATTGTTTTGTAGCAAGCATGACACTATATTTTCTTAATTCAATACAAGCCTCAAAATCGGGAAAATTTTCGCATATCCAGCTACCAGTTTGAGGAGATAATTCAGCTATCTCAAATATTGCCCGATTGATAATTTCTCTAGCACGTTCATAGCCAAGTAGATTAGTTAATATACGCGAGCAATCGATTACTGAATTTCTGTCTCGCTGCCTCAGCATATTCGTAAACATCCTCACAAGTAAATCGAAAAATTCTATTTCAGTATCAGTTTCTTTCATCAGATATTAATAAATAGTTGGTATTGACAATCCAATCAAACTAATTAGAAGAGATTAGTAAGTAGAGAAGACAGCATCTAAGCAATTATTACTTGAGTGTTTTGTAGAAGTATTTATTTCTGACTTGCTCCTCTTAGTATTTGATATAAAAGATGCAGTAGAGAATAATTTAATTTCTACTTTTTGTCTTACTTAATCAATAATTAATATAAACTGAGAAAGTGAAAAACTTGTGAAGATGGAAAACAATTTTTCTACTCTTATGGATTTTCTAAAAACTGCGCTACTTGCTCGGCTAAACTCATAGGATCGAAAGGTTTAGAAATTATTCCTTTTACACCCATTTGAGCTAATCTATCTCCATCGAGTAAATTATCTTTAGCCGTGAGAAAAATCACTGGGATATTTTTAGTAAGTGGATTAGCTCGCAATTCTTCCAAAGTACTCAAACCATCCATATCGGGCATCATTATATCTAGGAGAATGGCTAATGGTTGTTGGGATTGAGCTTTAATTAACCCTTCACTACCCGATTGTGCCGTACAAACTTGCCAAGCACCTACTGCTTCAAGGCATAGCTGGGCAACTTCTCGAATATCTTCTTCATCGTCAATGATGAGGATACATTTATTAGTCACTTCACTCGCCTCCTTTATATGTAATATCAAATCCGTTTGTATCGGAATAATTCATAAAAGCCTCTTCTTCCCTCTTTCTCCGCGCTCTTTGTGTTCTCTGCGGTTTTTTTTATCATTCCAATGCTGCCGGACTTAAAATAAGCAGTTTTTATTTAAAATCAAATAACTCTTCAGGTTGTATTAAGTAAGTCGGCATTGAAAATCATAGTTAAGATCAAAGAGTAGCAAGTAGCAAATAGCGAGTAGCGATAAGGGTTTAAGTTTAATTTACCTGCATGTTACATAGTTACCTTTATTTGTGCCGACTTACTTATCGTGTTCGTACTAAATAAACATTAGTGAGAGAAAAATTAATAGTAATTTGGCTAAGAAACTTATAGGATCGAAGTTCGTAGTAAAAAGCTCAAGCTCTCTTCTTTTAGGACTAAAGTCCTTACTACAAACCCTTCAAAATTAATGAAAAAAATACTAGCCGCGATTAATAGAAAAATAAATTATGTGGTTTCAAGATTGACTTTAATGCTTAATAGTGAATAACTTGTGAAGAGGAATCATTTTTAAGCTTTTTGTTCTGTACGCTACTCGCTACTTGCTACTCGATACTCCTCACTCCCGTTGCATCAAGTATTTCTTCCACCTGATTAGTTAACTGCATCGGATCGAAAGGTTTGGCTATTATTCCTGCTACTTCAAGTGTGGCAAATCTCTGCTTATCAATTGATTGAACTTTCGCGGTTAGTAAAATTACTGGAATTTTTTGAGTAGCAGGGATTGACTGAAGCCGATCGAATGTTGCTATACCATCCATTCCTGGCATCATTACGTCTAAAAGAATGGCATCTGGTAGTTCTAATTGGGCTTTAATTATACCTTCACTGCCCGATGTAGCGGTAAAAACTTGCCAATTGCTCACCGTTTCAAAGGTAAGTTGAGCAACTTCAAGGATATCTTCATCATCATCAATAATTAGAATCTTTTTAGTACTCACTTATCTTTATCCTTCTTTATTGCTTAAAACAAGGTGTTCGAGTAAAGTAATGGCACAATCTTCAAATTCTTCTGGGGTTACTCGCGCTTTGGTTAGTAATAAAGTTTGTCCTAGTTTTAGTCGTTGGTAGTCTTCATCATTTAAGTCAAGAGCAGTATATACTACTAAAGGCATATTGCATAAACGTTTGTGGTGACGCAGACTCTCCACGACATCGAAGCCGTTAACTTCTGGGAGTGCTAAATCTAAAACCATTAAATCGGGAAGTAAATGCAAACTCTGCTGTATGGCTTCTCTTCCTGTTGTGGCATAATGTGTTTCAATACCGTGGCGTTGGAATATAGAAATTATTACCTGTGCTAAGTCAGTATCATCTTCTACGATTAGAACTTTGGTTGTTTTTTGCGCGGTAAGTTGATTTTCCGATTGATTTTCCGATCGATTTTTTAAAATCCGATCGTTAGTTAACTTCTGGGAACTATTAGAATAATTAGTTTTAATCGCTGGGGGAATTAATTCTTTTTCCTGCAATAAAGGTATTTTAAAGTAAAAACTACTCCCTTCATCTTCTGCACTTTCCGCCCATAGGATTCCAGAATGTTTTTGAATAATACTGCGGCAAATAGCTAACCCCAAACCAGTACCACCTTTTTTGCGAGAATCGGAAGCATCTACTTGTTGAAAACGCTCAAAAATAGATTCTAGTTTGTCTTTGGGAATACCTCTTCCTTCGTCGCGGATTTGGAAGAGAATATAGTCCGTTTGTATATGCTGAGTTCCTTCTTGTAGCTTGATAACCTCACCACGCCACTTGCTACAAGTCGGGGAACCCGCCCAACGCAGTGGCTCCCCTTCCCCTCTCCTTGGTAAGGAGAGGGGTGTCTGATAGCTAGGGGTGAGGTTTTTATCTTTTTCAATTTGTGCAGTTAACCATACCGTAGAACCAGGGGATGAAAATTTGATAGCATTACTGAGTAAATTCGTTAAAACTTGAATAATACGGTCGGAATCTGCCCAAATACGAGCATATACGGGATTTACCGATAAATTTATTTCTGCTTTTTGTGCCATATTTCGTATGACTTCTACAGAAGAATTTATTAAACTGGCAGTATCGCAGATTTGCTTATTCATGTGCACCTGCCTGGATTCGATGCGTTCGATATCAAGGATATCGTTAATTAAGCGAATCAGGCGATCGCTGTTATTAACGGCAATTTCTAACATCCGCTGTGCTTGTTGAGGTTTTGCTTGTAGTACTCCAGCAGCTAATAAACCCAGGGAACCGCGAATTGAAGTTAAAGGAGTACGTAATTCATGGCTAACTACCGAGATGAATTCATCTTTGAGGCGCTGAATTTCTCGACGTTGGCTAATATCCTTCATGAAGCCATAATGCCCGCAAAACTTTTGCTTAGAGTTATAGGCTTTTACCATCACCAGTATCTCGTCAAAAACGGAACCGTCTTTGCGTAGCGCTCTAACTTCTATTTCTGCTTTTTCTGAAGCTAACATTTGTTCGTAGGCTTTACTGGCTTTTTCTAAGTCTTCTGGATGGACATTTTGTTGCCAATGGGTTCCCCTAATTTCTTCTGGCTGGTACCCTAATAAATCGGCGTATGCAGGATTAACTTGAAGATAATTCCCAAAAGTATCCAATTTAGAAATACCTACAACAGCACTTTCTAATGCTTGATTTTGATTGCGGAGTTCTTCCTCTACTTGCTTTCGTTCGGTAATATCCTGAATTTGCGAGATAAAATACAGTGGTTGATTGTAAATATCCCGTACTAAAGAAACGCTTAACAAAATCCAAACTATATTACCATTATTATGAAAATAACGCTTCTCCATTTGGTAAGTGTTAATTTCACCCGCGAGCATTTGCCTCACGTAGTTTAAATCAGTCTGCAAATCATCGGGATGGGTAATTGCCTGAAAAGTAGTTGCTAGTAATTCTTGCTCGGAATAACCAACAATTGAGCATAAAGCCTGATTAACTTTCAACCAGCTACCATCAGGTGCAACCAAAGCCATACCAATAAATGCATAATTAAAAGCTTTGGAAAAACAATCCTCGCTTTCTCGTAAAGCTGACTCTACTTTTTTACGCTCGGTTATTTCGGCGATCAATTCGCTATTTTTTGTTTCTAATTCCCTAGCGTATGTATGGGAACTTCGCATCAGATAGATTGCCCATTTTAATAGTACTGGGGTTATCAAACCATTGCTTAATATATTATGAAGAGGAGAATATTCTCCCTTAAAAAATGCAGGTTGGGGATAAACGCGAATTCGCCAAGATATATTTCTAATATTAATTTCCGTCTCCTGACTCCATTGATTTTCGATGCGATTTTCAAAATCAATATTAGAGCTACGGTAGATTTTATTATTGCCCTCAAAAACTTCTATAGCAAATTCCTGTTTAATTTTCTGATTGAAAATCGTATCAATTAAAGATTGAGCATGAAAAACACCTACTATAAATCCATCAAAATTTTTACGAGTATTAAACAATTGCTCTTGTGATTCTGAAGAAGATTCTGTCAAAAATAACGGTACATAAATTAGAAAACCTTGACCTTCGCAGGGTAAAGTAAAAGTAGGTGTTAGTCGTGGATTTTGGCATTCCTGTGATTCTTGATAAACCCTAGGGTGTTCTTTGAGTAATAAATTGAGCATTTCTACGGTTTTCTTATCCGAATTAGGAACAGCCCAACGAACACAATATTGATTATCTACCCATTCGAGGGCGTGGTAACCTGCATAATCCCGTACATAATTTGTTGCATCTGCTTTCCACTCCTCAAAGGGAGTTCCGCTGCGTACCTCCCATCGTTGTGCCATGCGAGTCAGTGCTAAAATACGAGTTTCGATATGGGCAGTAATTTCTTTACTAATATTTACTGCGGCTAATTCAATATGTTTTGTGGTATTGAAGCGCTGATATATTAACAGCCACTGCCAAAAGCACAAAGTAATAATTACAATTGCAATAACTACAAATACTGGCACCATAAATTTTGCCGAGATTTTATTCTAATTAGAGGGAACTTTACCTCTACCAATACTAAAAGCTACTTTGATTAGCTTATTTAATCAAAATATTTGTTTGTAAAATAGGATACGTATTCACAAGAGATTTATTACTAATCTTAAAAGATAAAATATCATTCACCCGCGTATCGTTACAATAGTTTTAATTAAAACCTCCGTCTAATTAGCTTCTTGAAGTCATCCGTTCTAAACGATTGGAAATACGAGTTACCAATTCCGAAGCAATTATAGGTTTGCGAAGATAATCATCCGCGCCAGCAGCAAATACTCGCTGCATTGTTTCTGCATCTGTATGAGCCGTAATAAAAATTATTAATATGCTGCTGGTTCGGGGGTCATTTCGTACTATTTTGCAAAGCTCAATTCCGCTCAGAGAAGGCATTTCAACGTCAATAATTAATACATTTGGATGTATCTCTTCTAAAGTTTGCCAGAATATTAAAGGATTATCTAAAGTCGCAACTTCAAAATCTTCTTGTCGTAAAAAATTTCCTAATACATCTAATATATCGGAATCATCATCTACAATTAGAATTCGATTCTTAACTTTGCTTTTAGGTTGTAGTAAATTATTAATTGTTGCTAATAATAAAGCGGTATTTGCAGGCTTTTGTAAAAAAGCTCGTCCTCCTAAACGTGCTATTCGTAAACGATAAGATAAATCATCTTTAGTTGTTAAAACCAGCACTGGTATAGTCGGAGCATGACAGTTCAATTCAGCCAGTAATTTCAGCTCCTCGACATTGTTATCATCCGTAATTTCAAGTATTACTGCATCAGGAGTTTGCTGCGAAATCAACTGTTTTGCAAATTCTAAGTTTGTTGCCGCTTGATATCTCATTCCCGAATTAGCCACTGACTTGGATAATTCTTGTACTAAAAAACCATCTGCTTCAATTATTAATATTAAAGGACGTTTGTCAACTGAAGATAAATTCGGATTCTTATTAGTCATTGCTAGCTGCAATTCTTGACGAAATGTTATAACTAATTCCGACAGATACAGCTTTTGGTTTTGAACTAAAGACACTCCAGTTAAGAGTAAATTCTCAATTTCACCAGCTAAATAAGAACCATGTTTAAAGCCAAACATCCCCAAACTACCTTTTAGTTTATGAGCATTTTGGTATGCTGTTGAGAATAATTCATCATCAAACCTATCCTGAAGCAAAAATGTTGTTGCTTCTTCAATTGGTATTAGTAGATTATTTAACTTTTTTTTGCTTTTTGTCCAAACATTAGCAGTTATATTTTGCAATTTCTGCTCTACATCAGAGGTTTTCGGGGTAGCAAGAGTAAATTCATTATCATCAACTATTTTCTTAGTTCCCTTACCTAACTTGTTTTCCTGATTCCCTTTTGTATTTATCTGCTTTATTTCTTTTAAACGATAACCAATACCGTATATTGTTTCTATTGGATCCTCGACAACCCCTGCTTTCTTTAACTTCATCCGCAATCCTTTAATATGCGCCCTAACAGTATTGTCTTCAGGAGTTTCTTCAAACGTCCAAAGTTGCTCGATAACTGCATTTAAGCTAAATACGCGGCGAGGATTGCGAAGGAAAAGCTCTAATAAACTATATTCTTTTGGCGTTAGAGAAAGCGGTTGCTCTTTGTGAGTTACTTGGCAGATACTAGGATCTAAATGCAACAACCCCCATTCTAATTGTGCTGGTAAAGCTGGATTTCCCCGACGCAACAAAGCACGGATACGAGCCATTAATACCTGTAAATCAAAAGGTTTGGTAACGTAATCATCGGCTCCAGCATCCAAACCGATAACTTTATTCGTGTTACCATCTTGTGCTGTTAAAAGAATAATCGGTGATGATATATTGTGCGATCGCGCTTTCCGAATCAAGCTAATTCCATCCAAATTCGGCAGCATTACATCCAATATAATTAAGTCGTAACAGAATCCGCTGGCTAATTTCCAACCTGCTTGACCATCTTGACTCACATCCACGGTATAATGTTGCTGCCTCAAAGCCTTAGCAACTGGCTCAAAAATCAACTCATCATCTTCAACTATTAAAATTCTCATAGGCTAAGAAGTTCATTGTTTTAAGCAGAATTTACTTTAAAATAGCCAAACAAATAAGCTGTTACTTGCTGCATTTAATGTATTTTAGTTTACTACTGTACAGTAGATAATATAAATTAAGTAGTAAAAATTAATACCGCTATAAGAATAAAAACATTGTGGCAGATATTTTTAAACTGAATTTAACTAATAGTTAAACTTGTAAGTGTGAGCCATATTTATAAAACTTGATTTAGTTTTGACAAACTCGAAACAGTTGCAACTCCTCCGCACATGAAGGCGATTGCTTCCTCCTGCCTCGTCGCAATGAGGAATTACACTTATATTAAATCGCGCTCACCTATTTAATTAATAACTGTTCACTGATTTAATCAAAATCTCTCTAACTTCTGCTGCTTCATCAAGTTGAATCACTTCATTAGTTATTGCTTCTGCATCTGCTACAGTTAATTGAGAAATAGCTTTTTTAAATGCCGGTATTGCTTGGGGATTTAAGCTCACTTCATCTAATCCTAAACCTAATAATATTGGTGCTGCGATAATTTCAGAAGCTAATTCTCCGCATAAACCAACCCAAATTTTGTGCTGATGTGCAATTTGCACCGTTTGATGTATCATTCGCAAAACACCCGGATGCAATGCCGAAACTAAATTTGCAACTTTGGAATTAGTGCGATCGCAAGCCATTATATACTGGCTTAGGTCATTTGTACCAATGCTGAAAAAGTCTACTTCTACAGCTAGTTTATCGGCGATTGCCACGGCTGATGGTGTTTCTATCATTATCCCTACTTCTATGTTTTTATCGAAGGGAATACCATTTTGATTTAGTTCGGTTTTTACTTGATTTAATATTTTTTTAGCTGCTTTAATTTCTGCGACGGTGGTTATCATGGGGAACATGATTTTAATTTTCCCTTTGTCGCTGGCAGTTAAAATAGCTTTTAATTGAGTTTTCAAAATATCGGGATTATCCAAACAATAACGAATACCGCGCCACCCTAAAAAAGGATTATTTTCTGATGGTAAATTTAAGTAAGGTAGTGGTTTATCGCCACCAATATCTAGGGTACGAATGATTACAGCACGTTTTTGAAAAATTTGAGTTACTTGCTGATAAATTGATATTTGTTCTTTAACTGTGGGTAGATTTTCTCTGTTGAAATATAGGAATTCGCTACGGAATAATCCCACACCTTCAGCACCGATATCTAAAGCAATTTGTGCATCATTTATGTTACTAACATTTGCCAAAACACCGATATTTTTACCATCACGGCTAATTGCCCTTTGATGAGCGGTAGCTAAATTTTGTTGTTGCGGTGCCTGCTGTTTTTTCTGCTTGCCTTTTAATGCAGCTTGAGTTTCTGCATCTAGTTTTATCCATACTCTACCCGCTTCACCATTTACTCCTAATAATGTTCCATTAGCAATTTGCAATATTTCTGATGGAACACCAACAACCGCAGGAATACCTAGCGAACGGGCTAAAATCGCACTGTGGGAAGTCGCACTACCATTAGTAATACAAATTCCTAATACTTTGCTTGGATCTAACTGAGCTGTATCCGAAGGAGTTATGTCACTAGCTATTAAAATTACTGGTTCTTTGATATCTAAATTATTTACAGAATTTCCACTAAGTATTCGTAATACTCTTTGTTTAATATCAATTACATCCTTAACTCTTTCTTGTAAATAAGAATCTGACAACTGACGATAATTATCTGCTACTTCATCAATTACAAAAGCCCAAGCAAATTCAGCATTTTGATGTTCCACTATACGTTGTCGAACTGTTTCTAAAATTGTTGGATCTTTTAAAAATAAAATATGAGTTTCAAATATTGCAGCTTCTTTTTCGCTAATTTTAGTAAAAGTTTGTTGTTGTAAGTTTTGAATTTCTTCTTTTGCTAGCTCTATGGCATTTTGTAACTTTTGCCACTCACTTTCAACATCTTGTACATGGTAATTTGGTACCGATATAAAAGATGTTTTGTTTAATTGTAAACAAGTGGCAAGCGCAATTCCTCCGGAAGCCGGAATCCCTTGTAAAAATGCTTCAGTAGCGCTTAATCGCCCATAGCCTGTAAGGCTGGGGCTATCGTAACAAAGCCTACCTGCGTAGGCTGGATTTGGGCTATCTTGATTTCGAGTATTATCAACTTCACCAAACTGATTTTCTACTAATGCTTGTAATCGAGCCAATGCTTCCGAGGCATCTACACCAGCAGCACTAATAATTATTTCATCTCCCTGACGCACCGCCAATGTCAAAACTTGATTAATGCTATCTCCACGGACAAAATCACTATTTTTAGTTATATTTTTGACTTGTATTTGAGATTTAAATCCACTAACAGTTGCCACAAACTGAGCCGCAGGGCGGGCATGGATACCTAAATGATTGCGGATATGAAGCTGTATCTGTTTGCTATTTTCTGCTGTATTTGGAGATACTTGTTGAGCAAACTGGGATTGAATTGTACCCATTAACCCAATACCCAACTGACTGGCTTTAGCTGCCAGAGCTTCCCTTGCTTGCCTCAAAACCTCTTGAATATCAGCATCAGATGCAGCCGTAACAGTTGCAGCGATGGCACCTTCTACAAGGGGAGCTTCACACAAATATACATTCTCTCGTTGTTCGGGAGGGAGAAATTCTAAAGCCATTTCTGCACTCATCAAAGCGCTTCCCAAATCCATCAATACCAGTACTCCTGTCTCGCTGTAAACTGATTCAATCGCTTCGTAAACCTGCATGGTATCGGTACCAATGGGGTTTTGAGCATCATTGATTCCAGCAGCAACTGCTATAGTAACTTTTCCTTGAGCCATTTGTTCGGCAAGTTGTTTTACTCCGAGTGCTAACTGCTTGCTATGGGAAACAATTACAATTCCAACCATTTTTAAATTAAGTGTGAGTCATTATTTAATTTTCATTACTAATTATGATAAACGCAGAGGGGCGCGGAGGTTAACGCAAAGGAAGGCGGAGGTTTTAATTTTAATAATTCAACTATCAACTAGACTTTCATGGAAAGTTTTCAACATTAAATATACAGAGGTTGCACCTGGATCTTGATGTCCCCTACTTCTTTCTCCCAGGTAGCTAGCTCTTCCTTTTTTAGCAACCATTGGTATCGTATTTTTCATTCCTTCTTCGGCTGCTGCGACAGCTTTTTCTACTGCATTTTTAATATCAACTCCATCATTTATAGCTTGTTCAAAAGCCATTACGGCAGGATGTAAAGCATCTACCATTGTTTTATCACCTAGTTGTGCTTTACCGCGTCCAATTATTCCTTCCTTACCTGTTTTTAATAATTCGAGTATATTTTCTGCATCCAATTCCTGTTTCCCTGCAACAGTTGTACTTGCTCGTAAAAAGAAAGTGCCGTAAAGTGGTCCGCTAGCACCACCGATGCTAGAAATTAAAGTCATGCTAACGGTTTTTAAGATAGTACCGATATCTTTTTCGGCAACTGTTGGTAATTTTTCTATCACCTTTTTAAAACCACGTTGCATATTAATACCGTGGTCGGCATCTCCGATAGCAGCATCTAATTCTGTTAAATAATCTTTATTTTGTTCGATTGTATCGGTGAATTTTTGTAACCAGTTGATGATTGTTTGTTTTTGCATGATTTATTGATATTTATGGGTTTTCAATTTCAATTTAGATGCTAAGGGTTTATGTATAAATAACGCCGAACTTGTCTTCATAACCAAACGAGTAATCTTCTTGCCCCAACAGATATCTAAAAAAAGACAAGTTCGGCGTTATTCTTACAATGATGCTAAAGCACTATGTGGTTTTCTGAAAAAAATGTATGAATATTTATAAAATAAGGTATAAAATTTGTCTTTTAGCCTCTGAGTTTCCCGCTTTCCGCGTGTTTCTTATGAAAAAATATAGCGATTACTGGTTAATTAGAATACATTTCGCAAACCTCACCCCGTCCTACGGACACCCCTCTCCTTATTAGACATCTCCGGAAAACATTTATATAGTTTCATTTTACACCCAGACCTAACCCCCCTACCCCCCTTCCCTGGTAGGGAAGGGGGGTTTTAAAGCCTCTCTCCCTGTGGGGGAGAGGTACTCTACGAGAAAACGCTCCGCGTTCATGGAGAGGGGTCTTTTTCTTTTTCGGAGATGTCTAATGACAATTCACCTTACAAATCAACCCATAAGAATGACATTGTCAATTACATGAATTACACCATTATCAGCTTCGATATCTGCTGCTAAAACAGTGGCATTTTTTACTTCAAATCTATCAATACAATTAATCTTAATAGGGGAACCTTCCACAGAATTTACAGTTTTCAATTTTGCTAAATCGGCCTGCATTAACTTGCCCGATACAACATGATATGTGAGAATTCTTGCTAGCCCAGGAATATTTTGCAACAGAGTTTGAATGGTTCCTGGGGGTAATTTTGCAAAAGCTTCATCATTAGGAGCAAAAACTGTAAAAGGACCGGGACTTTTTAATGTTTCTACTAAATTAGCAGCTTGTACGGCTGCAACGAGGGTATTAAAAGAATCAGCACTAACAGCAATATCAACTATATCTGCCATGTTTTCACCATTACTCTAGTGAGTATTATAAAACTTATGGAGAAAACGCCGGTCTTTACTCCCATCACGCTCTAAAATTACTGAAAAATGGCTTTTTTGGGGAGCCACTCCTGCGGCACGGTTTCCGCAGTAGGAGGAAGTGGCGTTTGAGGAACGTTAGAGTCGCGTGTCCTTCAGGACATAACCCAACACCCACCTTGGGTTTCATAACCTTCAACCCAACCTACGTCAAGCCCTCCTCCCCATCTCCCCATCCCGCTCTCATCCTCCCAAGGTAGTATTCCTTACTACAAATAAATAATCATTTTAAGAATTTGTTCTAAGTCGTGCGAAAGATGAAGCTAACTCATAAGAGCGTGAAACTAGGAGAAGAATTAGATTTAGATTAACAGGAAATTTATATTATGGTAGCGACATTAACTGATACTCAACGCACGGCGATCGCCATGAAATTGGCAGACATGAAAGTGCTGCAAAACCAATTGATTGCTAGCGAACAGAAATTAGCTTCGGCTGTTAGCGATGGAGAGATTACAAAGCGCTTACAAGATATGCTTAAGGATGACCAAGAAAGTTTGGGAACTATCGAAGCAGCAATTACTAAATTTGGCACTTCATCCGAACCCCAAGAGAAAGTTAAAAACTTCACCCAAACTGTCGATCAAATGATGGGTGGTAGCTCCTTATCTCTTTACGAAAAAGCATTGCAGCACGAAGGGATGAAGCATCAGTTAGTAATGACTGGTATGCTCGTACACAAGTGCGCTCAAGCTGCTGGAGAAAACTGGGAAGAAGCCATCGATCCCATTAATAAAGTTAATTTCCAAAATCGCGCTCACCAAGAGCAGTTAAAAGCAATTATTTACGCTTTAGGAACTCGCGAATTAGTTGGTAAAGAACCTGATACAGGAATCTGGGCTGCTGTTGAAGATGGAATTGCTGCTGCCAAGGGTTTGTTTAGCGGTTTAGCTAGCTAAGACGGTTTTCAATATAAAGTTAGGAGTGAGAATTAATACAAGTATTCTGTTTTGATTTCTCCTCTCAAAAACCGTGAATCAATTAACATATAAATATAAAAGCAGGGAATTATAATACATATTCTCTGCTTTTTAGTTTTAGCACTTACGCAACTGGCATATTTTTCTTGTAGCGGCACGTGACACTTAATTAAAATTTGAAGGTAACAATAAGAGTTGTAGTGTCACGCACCACCCGAGTATTGTGACACTTGCTCCCGTCGTGAGTTTAAAGCAATAAGTACTTCGGCAAAATTATAGTTTTGTGGTAGGAACTTTAGTTCTCGGATTTAGGACTAAAGTCCCTACTACAAACTGCAAACCATTCTTTTCAAATACAATGAACTCACTTTAATTACGGAGATTAGACAAAAGTGAGTATACCTTTTTTGAAATATCGCATGGTGCTGCTAGCGAGTATGATAATTATCGTTCCTTTTGGGTATGTAGTCAGGTTTTCTCAAGGATTAAACCCAGCATGGCTGCCTGATGTTTTAGGAAGCATTGCCTATGAGATATTTTGGGTATTATTATTTGCTTTTGCGTTTCCTAAAATTTCACCGTTGCGTATCGCGATCGCAGTTTGTATTGCAACCTGTGCGATAGAATTTCTGCAATTATGGAAACCGCCATTTTTACAAGCAGCTCGTAAAACTTTACCCGGCAGACTTGTTTTAGGAAATACATTTGTTTGGGCAGATTTTCCCGTGTATTTTGTTGGTAGTTTTGCAGGATGGCTATGGGTAAACTTTTTAAGGTTAAAGGTTAAAGGTAAAAATACTCCTAACTCCTAACTCCTAACTCCTAACTCCTAACTCCTAACTCTACTTACCTAACTGTGCCTTAAACATCTTGCAAAACTTTGATGATTATAGTGAGATATTTGCAGGTTAATACTAATTAAAAAATCAATGAGAAAACTTTATTTTTTACTTCCTGGGACAGATGGTAAATTTGCTTGTGGTGGTTTGTGGGCAGAATTAAAAACGCTGAATCTTGCTAAAGAAATATGTGATGCTGAGGTAGTGACTTATCGTCAAAGGGAAAAAGACAAGCTTTTCCTAGATGATATATTGCAACAGGAAAATTTAAATGATGTCATATTTGTAATTAGCTGGGGGTTTGATGTTGCAAAACTTGCTCCCCGTCTCAAGTCTTATAATGTTGTTTATCATGCTCATAGTGCTGGTTACGGTTTTAAACTTCCGGCGAGTATTCCAATTATTACCGTTAGCCGCAATACTTTGGGATATTGGGGACAATTGTCACCTCACAGTTTAATTTATTATTTACCCAATCAAATTAGTGATGAATTCAACAATCAAAATCTGGAACGGGATATTGATGTTTTAGTATTAGCACGGAAATCTTCCGAATATCTCATGCAGGATTTAGTTCCAGCATTGCAGCAAAAGTGTAAATTAGAATTGGTTGATTATTATATTGAAGATATTGCAGCACTATTTAATAGAGCTAAGATTTACGTTTATGATTCCGCCGAATACTGGGCGCAACAGCAGGTAACAGAAGGCTTCGGGTTGCAACCGATGGAAGCTGCGGCTTGCGGTTGTCGAGTTTTTTCCAGTCTTAATGGTGGACTTTCTGATTATTTAGATCCTGGATTTAATTGTTATAAAATTGCGGCTTATTCCCAAGAATATGATATTCAACGTATCCTGAAAGTGTTGGAAAATTGGTCGCCTTTGAATTTACCAGAAAGTTTTTTTCAAGAGTACCGCCAGGAAAATATTATTCCACGCTTGCAGGTTATTTTGAATGAATTAAACCAATTCTTCGACCACAAACAAAATCATCCCTCAAATATTAAACCTTTAACAACAATGCGTCTAGCAAAATTATCTACACAAAGAATATTCAACAAGATAAAAAAGAAATTGCACTAATACCTTCCCTCTCCTTTATAAGGAGAGGGATTGAGGGTGAGGTTTTGTGTTTAATTTCACCCACTGATTTATTCCCTACTCCCCATTCCCTAACAAAACGAAATGCTAAATTAATTCTGCAAGGATACTTAGGAGTAGATTTTATGAGTCGTAGGTTGTTAGTAACGGGTGGTGCGGGGTTTATTGGTTCTAATTTTGTCCATCATTGGTGCGATAATTACCCGGATGACAGGGTAGTAGTATTAGATGCCCTTACTTATGCGGGAAATCGCTCTAATTTATCTTCTTTAGAAACAAGAGATAATTTTCGATTTATCAAAGGAGATATTTGTAATGCTTCTTTAATTAAAGAACTTTTGGAATCAGAAAAAATTGATATCATCGCTCATTTTGCTGCGGAGTCTCACGTCGATAGATCGATTTTGGGACCTGGTGCTTTTGTAGAAACTAACGTTGTGGGAACTTACAAGCTTTTAGAAGCTTTTCGTCAATATTGGTTAGCTCAAAATAAACCCGAAGATTATCGTTTTTTACACGTGTCTACCGACGAAGTTTATGGTAGTTTAAGTCCAAAAGACACAGCTTTCACCGAAACTACAGCTTATGCTCCGAACAGTCCTTATTCAGCATCAAAAGCAGGAAGCGACCATTTAGTTAGAGCTTATTATCATACCTACGAACT
>ERZ1740052.303-NODE-303-length-17447-cov-9.267249_pt1 | contig 17447 bp, 8 predicted proteins | sample MGYA00581750_ERZ1740052 | MGnify/ENA primary metagenome ERZ1740052 (study PRJEB43018, sample SAMN04849743) | marine metagenome | isolation source: floating plastic debris | place: Pacific Ocean | collected 2008-08-30 | study: EMG produced TPA metagenomics assembly...
AGCGTATTTGGATAGAGGTTATTCGCTACCCCCTAGATCAAATTAGCAAGATCGTCATAATGACTATTATATTTTATGGGATGTTTCTTAGCATTCATCATATTGCTGGCCCAAATATAGATGTTGGTCATAGATTAGACGCAATTATAGTCAGCTACGTACTTTGGAACTTAGTAACATTTGTTATCCAGGGTATAGCTTTTGGAATACAAACTGAAGCCCAAACTGGAACATTAGAACAGCTATTTCTTTCGCCATTCGGTACTTTAAAAGTATTGTTAGTACGGGCGCTAGTCAATTTAAGTACATATTTTACGATCATTATCAGTATTTTGCTGTTAACTATGTTTCTCACAGGGCGTTATTTGTATTTACCACCAAGTATAATTTTGCCACTAATTACTGTTTTGCTAGCAGCTTATGGACTGGGAATGATAATCGCAGCTTTAACCTTATTGTACAAGCGCGTTCAACAACTTGTTGGGCTTGTTCAATTCGGACTTCTATTTTTACTTTCTCTTCCTGTTGAGACTTGGAGCGGACCATTTCATGCTTTGAAAATAATGCTACCAATGGTTTTAGGTGCGGGAATTCTGCGTGATGTCATGGCACGCAATCTAAGTTTAGATTTATCTTTAATATTTCTTGCTTTTATAAATGGAATAGTATATTTGATTATCGGTTCCCTGGTTTTTCGTTGGTCAGAACGCAAGGCAAAGCATCAAGGGATACTCAATGGCTATTAATTTTGTGGTGAATACTTATTTCACTTCTCTTGCAGGTTATTAGACATCTCCGAAAATCTGTTTTAACTCATAAATAGCAAATGGTTGAGATCAATTTTTCGGAGATATCCATTTTGAATCAACTTGCTTATCTGTAATTATTTAAATAAGGAGTTTTTATGTCCACTGTTATCATTACAGGATCTGCTGGTTTAATTGGTTCCCAGTCTGTTCATTTTTTTATCGATAAGGGCTTTAAGGTTATCGGTATTGATAATGATATGCGTGCAGCATTTTTCGGTGAGTCTGCTTCCACTGATTGGAATCGTCAAATCTTACAAGATAAATATGGCGATCGCTATCATCACTACAATATTGATATTCGCGACCAAACTGCCGTAGAGAGACTATTTAAAGAATATTCTTCTGATATTACTTTAATTATCCATACAGCGGCACAACCTTCCCATGATTGGGCTGCTAGAGACCCACATACAGATTTTACAGTTAATGCCAATGGTACATTAGTCCTACTTGAAGCCACTCGTCAGTATTGTCCAGAAGCTGTATTCATATTCACTTCCACCAATAAAGTCTATGGAGATACACCTAACAATTTACCACTCCTAGAGTTAGAAAACCGTTGGGAAATAGAAGCAAATCATATATATGCTGCGGGTATTGATGAATCCATGTCAATAGATAGCTCCAAACATTCTCTTTTTGGTGCATCAAAGGTAGCAGCAGATGTACTAGTACAAGAATACGGTCGATACTTTGACATGAAAACGGCTAGTTTTAGAGGAGGTTGTTTAACTGGTCCGTGTCATTCGGGTGCAGAGTTACATGGCTTTCTTGCTTATTTGATGAAGTGTACCATTAATTCTAAGCTTTACACCATATACGGTTACAAAGGCAAGCAAGTTAGAGACAATATTCATAGTTATGATTTAGTAAATGCTTTCTACCATTTCTATCTCAATCCCAGATGCGGTGAAGTATACAATATTGGCGGTTCTCGTCATAGTAATTGTTCAATGCTTGAAGCAATTACAATTTGCGAGGAGCTTACTTCTAAGAAACTCAACTACACTTATACTGATAAAAATCGTTCCGGTGACCACATTTGGTATATTTCTAATGTCAATAAATTTAAGCTACATTACCCTAATTGGGAGTATAAATACAATATTCAAGATATTCTCCAAGATATATATATAGCCCAAGTAGCTAGAACTCAAAAGCCTTTAGCGACAATCTAAATTTGTGGAAATTGAATTTTAGTCCGATAATCACAGAGGTTTCAAGTTAATTATCGGAGGGTAAGAATGACTATTGACGCAACTAGGACGTAGCCAAAAGATTACTAAAGCAAATAATTTTTAAGGATAAGAAAAATGAGACCAGACAATAAGCCCAAGATTAGTATTATCACTCCATGCTACAACGCAGAAAAATATATTGCAAAAGCAATGGATAGCGTAATTGCTTCAACTTTTACAGACTGGGAATATGTAATTGTAGATGACGGTAGCACCGATAATTCCGCAAAAATTATTTCAGATTATGCCAAAAAAGAACCACGTTTACGATTAATCCAACAGCCAAATCGTGGTGTTTGTAATGCGCGTAATAATGGTTTTAAAGCTTGTTCTCCTGAATCAGAATATTTAATGTTCTTTGATGCAGATGACTGTATTGAACCACAAATGTTGGAGATAATGATTAAGCATCTTGACCAACATCCTCACGTTGGTTTATTTTACACCGATGAATGGCTTATTGATAGCGAAGACAAGATTTTAGAATCACTTCACTATCCAAGATTTGTTCCATCTCCAGGTGGAGGATTTGAAGAAGTTCCTGATAATGTTTTAGAAACTCCTTTTTTCTCGATTGCTTTCGGAGTATGTAGGGAAAGCGGACCTGTGTTGCGAAAATCAGTTTATAGCAAAACATCTGGATGGTCTGAATGGTTAGGTCAAGGATATGAAGGAAAAGATTTATTTATGCAGATGGCATTGCTAAGCAATATTCATTTTATACCCAACAAACTAAGTAAATATAGGCAGCATAATACACAATCACACAAATCGCTAGACGACAATACTCAGCTAAATAAGCTGATTACTAAGTGGAAGCAAGCAGAAGGATTAACACCAGAGCAACAAGCCAAAGTAAATCAAGCACTGGAGTATATGCCTGCTTTCATTGAGTACTTGCATAATCGCGATAAATTGTATCTAAGCAGTCAAGAAGGTTAGACACTTCCAAGTAATAAGTGAGTATGCCTTTATTATTTGTGTCATTGCGTTAACGTTAGTCTTCCCGTAGAGTACAAAGTAAAGCAATCCCAAACGCTTGCGATTACTAAGCTGGTACGCTGTTTATTCGATTTAACTGCGTAGCAGCTTATTTTCGGATCTGTCAGCAAAAATCTGCGGAGTAATCCGATACAAAGCAAATTTGAAATCAACTTATTATAAAAGTTAAGCTCTACCGCCCTCATAGTTAAGTACGGTACATCAAACAATTCTTAACTTTTCTATATCGACTCAAACATTTTTTACCTTTATAAATATAAAAGTAAATATTAAACCATTTATCCTACTCAAATAAAGCATCAATATACATTGTTCTCTTAATTTTGTCTTCCTTTATTTTCTTCGCAATTAATAAACAAACATCTATCTATACACATTAAGTAAGTTGGCGTTGAAAATCCTAGTTAATACGTTTGAGTAGCAAGTAGCAAGTAGCGAGTAGCGATAGGGGTTTCAGGCTTATTTACATTTTGTTACATAGCTCGGTTTATTTGTGCCGACTTACTTATCTATCAACCAGAAAATCATGAATATACAAGAAACTAACGACTTTGAACTATTAGAATTACTTCTAGAAGAAGAAGGGATTGAGATCGAAAAAGATGAATTTTTAATTCCTCGTCATAATCTTACTCAAGCTCCCGCATCCTTCCAACAAAGACGTTTATGGTTTTTACATGAATTAGAACCAACTTCTTCTGCATATAATATTTGTTCTGTGTTCCGTCTGGATGGAGAATTACAAGTAAAAGCCTTAAAACAAGCTTTTCAAGAATTACAAAAACGACACGAAAGCCTCCGCACGACATTCACCGCAGTTGATGGTGAACCTTGGCAATACATTCATCCAAATGCATTAACTCAAATCTCTTTAGAAGACTGGAGTCAGCTATCAGAAACTGAATTAGAAAAGCAAATTGCAGAAGTAGGACATGAGGAAGCAGCATATGCTTTTGATTTAGAAAATGGGCCTTTAATTAGAATGCGGCTGTTGCACCTAACGGCAACACAACATATTTTAACGCTGACACTGCATCATATTATTGCTGATGGTTGGTCAATAGGAGTATTTTTAGAAGAACTTGCTTATTTATATCAACTTATTCTCCAAAAAGATATTACTTCTCTTGCAGAACTCAAAATCCAATATGCAGATTACGCAGTTTGGCAACAAGAAAAGTTTACCGATAGGGCTTTAGAAGCTGATTTAAACTATTGGGAAACGCAATTAGCAGAATTACCGACCATACAATTTCCTCTTGATTTTACCAGACCGCGCTTGCAATCTTTCCGGGGGGATTTAGTTAATTTTTCTATTCCCCCAAAACTTACCCAAGCAATTCGTGCTTTGAGTACTGATGCAGATGCAACCCTATTTATGACCTTAATGGCTGCTTTTGCAACTCTGCTGGGACGTTATTCCGGACAAGAAGATATTCCCATAGGAACTTCTATCGCTAACCGTCGGGGAAGTGATGCGGAAAAATTGATTGGTTTCTTTGTAAATATGTTGGTAATTCGCGCCGACTTATCGCAAGAACCGAGTTTCCGGGATATTGTAAGTCAAGTTAAGGATACTGTACTGGAAGGATTTGAACATTCTCAAGTACCTTTTGAAAGCTTAGTTGATAGATTACAAATTGAACGAAATACCAGTATAAATCCTCTATTTCAAATTGCTTTTACTTTACTTAATGCACCCAAACCGAGCTTTGGACAAGGTGATTTACAGGTATCAACTTTAGTCAGTCAAGAAGCAGCGCGTTTTGATTTAGAACTATTTATCACCGAACAAGAAGATAGTCTTAGTGGGGTTTTCTCTTATAATACTGATTTATTGAAGCGGGAAACTGTAGAACAATTAGCACATCATTTTTGTAACCTGTTAGAAAATTTAGTGGCGCAACCAGATGCAGCAGTAAGTAAATTACAATTTCTCTCAGATGAGGAATACGCCCATTTAATGCCAAGCAAACCCCGCCAAAGCTTTGGCGTTGAATTATGTCTGCATGATATTTTTAGCCAGCAAGCGGCTTTACGACCTCATAAAACAGCGTTGATTTATGGTGAGGAATCTTTAACTTATCAAGAATTAGACCAACGCGCCAACCAATTAGCTCATTATTTAATCAACCTTGGTGTCAAAGTTGAATCAAAAGTCGGACTGTGGCTATCTCGTTCTTTGGATACAGTAGTTAGCATTCTTGCAGTTCTCAAAGCTGGTGCAACCTACGTTCCTTTCGATCCGGAATATCCACGGGAACGAGTTGCCTATATGCTCGATGATAGTCAGGTGGAAATTTTAATTACTCAAACTGAATTTGAGCAACAGCTACCACCACACCGGGCTAATTTAGTTTTTATTGATAAATGTTCGGCAGAACTTAGCGAGCAAAAATCTACTAACCCTGTTGTTGATGTTACTCCCGATAATGCCGCTTATATAATCTACACTTCCGGTTCCACTGGTAAACCCAAGGGTGTTGTTGTCAACCACAGTAATGTTGTGCGATTGATGTTGGCAACGGAACAATGGTACCACTTTAATGAAAAAGATGTGTGGACGTTATTTCACTCCTACGCTTTTGACTTCTCTGTATGGGAAATGTGGGGTGCATTATTCTTCGGGGGACGCTTGGTTATCGTTCCCTACCTTGTTAGTCGTTCCCCGGAAGATTTTTATAATTTACTCTGTGCAGCTAGAGTTACGGTGTTAAATCAGACACCATCAGCTTTCCGTCAATTAATCCAAGCTGAGGAAGTTATTTGTCGAGAAAGCGAACTCAATTTACGCTACGTAATTTTTGGGGGAGAAGCTTTAGATTTATCAAGTTTAGAACCTTGGTTTGAGCGACATGGGGACGATTTCCCACTGTTGGTTAATATGTATGGAATTACCGAAACCACCGTTCACGTTACCTATCGTCCGATTCGTCTCCGGGATGTGAAGAAAGGTTTGGGAAGTGTAATTGGCGAGCCTATCCCCGATTTAAATCTGTATATTTTCGATAAACATCTACAACCTGTTCCTGTTGGGGTAATTGGTGAAATGTATGTTGGTGGTGCTGGTGTGGCTTGTGGTTATCTCAACCGTCCGGAGTTAACCGCACAAAGGATGATAGTCCACCCCGATAACAAACAGCGGATTTACAAAACAGGTGACTTGGCAAGGTATTTGCCTAATGGAGAAGTCGAATATCTCGGACGTAACGACCATCAAGTCAAAATACGCGGTTTTCGGATTGAATTAGGTGAGATTGAAGCCGTTTTACAACGTCAACCGGAGGTACGCCAAGCTCATGTGATGACTTGGGAGTCATCTCAAGAAGATGTCCGTCTTGTAGCTTATATTGTCCCGCAGTTAGATCAGGATTTACACGGTTATCAAGAGTTATTAAAAGAACAAACTTCTGAATGGCAATACACTTTTGATGAAACCTATAGCGGTAGTCAAACTCAAACAAGTCTTGACTTTAATATTGCGGGTTGGAACAATAGTTATGATGGTAAACCGATTCCCCCAGAAGAAATGCGTCAGTGGTTGGATAATACTCTTGAGCGCATCAACGCTTTAGCACCGCAGCGCGTATTAGAAATTGGTTGCGGTACGGGGATGATTTTATTTAATATTGCACCGCAAGTTGAATCTTACTGGGCTACTGATTTTTCGGAAGCTGCTATTAAGCGTTTAGAATCTATATCTGATGCGAAATTATTACATCGAGAAGCCATTGACTTTTCCGAGATTCCCGAATCTTACTTTGATACCATCATTATTAATTCGGTAGCGCAGTATTTCCCAGATTTAGAATATTTTCAACAGGTAATTGCAGGTGCATTAAATGCTTTGGTACCAGGTGGAAGTTTGTTTATTGGCGATAACCGTAATTTAACACTATTAGATGCTTTTCATGCTAGCGTTGCTTTGTTCCAATCCGATGAGGAAACGGACAAAGAAACATTTTCAGCTTTGATGGAGCAAATTGCTGATAAGGAAAATGAATTAGTTCTCAATCCTAGTTTCTTCGTTAATTTAACTGAGATTTTTGATGATTTAGAAACGGTAGAAATTCATCTGAAAGCAGAAACATCTGATAACGAATTGACTAAATATCGTTACGACGTAATTCTGCATAAAAAAGGTGGAGAAAATGGCGAGTATATTGAGCCAGTGTGGGTAAATTGGCGAAGTGGAATGCAATTAGAAGACTTGCGTCAAAGTCTTTCACGCAAGCTGGAAATTCCTATGGGTTACTGCGGTATTGCCAATGCTCGCTTAATTCAAGATGAAGCAGTTTTGCAGTGGTTGCAAGATGAAACCCCAAGCACAACGAGAGAAATATTACCTGTAAATGTACAATCGGCAATTAACCCATCAGAATTATATGCCCTAGCGCGTGAAACTGGTTGCCAAGCAATAATTAGTTACTCTCCCGACAGGGGTACAAATTACTTTGATGTTTGTTTTTATCCCATTGGCGGTAAAGCAAAACAGCGTCCCATAATGCCAATCGTTAAACAGAAAACCGACCCCAAAGTAACTCAATCTTACTCCATCAATCCTCTGGAGGGCCGATTTAGCAAAACCCTGATTCCCCAAATCAAACAACAGGTACGCGAACATCTTCCAGAATATATGTGTCCTTCGGCTTTTGTCTTGCTCGATAAACTTCCCATGACACCAAGCGGTAAATTGGATAGACGTGCTTTACCTGCACCAACTCAGGAAGCAGTTATCGCTAAGGAAGCTTTTGTTCAAGCAAATACTTCTACCGAGAAAAGATTATGTAGTATCTGGAGCGATGTTTTAGGTATAGAGAAAATTGGATTAACAAACGATTTCTTTAGCTTGGGTGGACATTCTTTACTCGCAACCAAACTTGTTTCGCGGATTCGGGAAGAATTTAATATTACTTTACCGTTACGGACGATATTTGAATATCCCACAGTTGTAGCCCAAGCAGAGCAAATTGATTCCCTAAATCCGGATCAAGAAAATACACTAACAGATTCCGATACCATAGAACCAGCTTGTCACAGAGAAAACTTACCTCTTTCATTCGCTCAACAAAGACTGTGGTTTCTCGATCAATTAGAACCCCATAACCCGGCTTACAATATCGTTGTTGGATTCCGCATGGACGGACATTTAAATCAAGCAACACTACACAAAAGCTTACAAGATATCGTTAGTCGTCATGAAATATTACGCACCAACTTTTCTCAGGATAATTACGGAAATCCCGTTCAAGTTATTCATCAGTCAAATCAAATACAATTTGTCGCTACAGATTTAACCCATATACCTGAATCTGAACGAGAAAAGCAACTTCAGGACATAGTTCAACAAAAAGCCTTAGAGCCATTTAACCTAGAAACTGATTCCTTACTACGGGTATATATTTACAAATTAAAAGAAAATACCCATGTCTTTGTAGCGGTGATGCATCACATTATTTCCGATGCTTGGTCATTTGGCATCATGGTTAAAGAATTATCCCAGTCTTATACAGCTTTGTGTCAAGGTAATAAAGCATCTTTACCACCGCTTTCTCTACAATACGCCGATTTTGCTCACTGGCAATGCACCACCTTTGCTCAAACCCAGTTACAGCAACAACTTGACTATTGGAAACAAGAACTTGCTGGAGATATACAGCCCTTAGAATTACCCACAGATTACCCTCGTGGGGCAATTACTAGTTATCAAGGAAAAGAAATATCTTTTACTGTAGAATCCCAACATTATCAAGCCTTCAAACAACTATGCGAATCCCAAGGTGCAACCTTATTTATGGGATTGTTGGCAGTATTCAAAATCTTGTTAATGCGGTATTCCGGACAACAGGATATCTTAGTAGGAACGCCGATTGCCAACCGCAATCATCACCAAACAGAAGACCTGATTGGCTTTTTTGTCAATAGCTTAGTCATTAGAACAAATTGTGACAATAACTCTTCATTTACAAACTTACTTGACCAAATCAAAGAAAAAACCATTAAAGCTTATACTCACCAAGATATACCCTTTGAGAAAGTCGTAGAAGAACTGCAACCGGAACGAAATCTCAGCTACAATCCCTTATTTCAGGTCATGTTTGTTTTACAAAACGCCCCTATCGGAAACCTGGAATTACCCGATTTAAGTTTGACTCCTCTAGAAATGGAAACTGCCAGAGTCAAATTTGATTTAAACTTGTCAATGTCGGAGACAGAAGCAGGTTTGCAGGGAAGGTGGGAATATAGCACCGATTTATTCGATGCTGTTACAATCGAGCGGATGATGGGGCATTTTAAAACTTTGCTAGGGGGAATAATTCTCGATCCTCAACAAAAAGTAGGAGAATTACCACTACTAACAGAAACCGAGAAATATCAGTTGCTTTTTGAGTGGAATGCGACTCAAGTTGATTATCCCCAAGATAAATCTATTCATCAGTTATTTGAAGAACAGGTAGAGAAAACTCCTGAGGCAATAGCAGTGGTATTTGCAGAGCAAAAATTGAGTTATCGCGAATTAAACACCCGTGCAAATCAACTTGCTCATTATCTGCAAAATTTGGGAGTAAAAGAAGAAGCATTAGTCGGTTTGTGCGTCGAGCGAACTACACCTGAAATGTTGGTAGGAATGTTGGCCATTCTGAAAGCTGGAGGAGCTTACGTTCCCTTAGATCCAAGTTATCCCCCCGAACGCTTAAACTTGATGCTCCTTGATGCTCGAGTAGAAGTATTGCTCGCACAACATAAGTGGGTGACAAAACTACCTTCAACTGAAGCACAACTAGTTTGTGTAGATACAGATTGGGAAGTCATTTCCGAGCAAAGTACGCAAAATCCTGTTAATAGAGTTAAATCGGACAACCTTGCTTATATAATTTATACCTCTGGCTCTACAGGAAAACCCAAAGGTGTAGCTGTTCCCCATCGAGCGATCGCGCGCTTATTATTCAACACTAACTATATTCAAATTGATTCTACTGACAACATCGCTCAAATTTCCAACATTTCCTTTGATGCAGCAACTTTTGAAATTTGGGGCGCACTACTTCACGGTGCAAAACTGGTAGTTATCGATCAAGATACAGTACTTTCCCCCCCTAACTTCGCCAACTGTATCCGCGAACAAGAAATTAGCATTTCATTTTTAACTACCGCTTTATTTGAACGTTTAGCTAGCCTTGTTCCCCAAGCCTTCCAATCTTTAAAATACCTCCTGTTTGGCGGTGAAACTGTACATGTTCAAAAAGTTCGAGAAGTACTCAAAAATAACCCTCCCCAGCAATTGTTGCATGTCTATGGTCCGACCGAAAGTACAACATTTTCTAGCTGGTATTTAGTAGAAGCAGTTCCCCCAAACGCAACCAACCTTCCCATCGGACAACCAATTAGCAACACACAAATCTACATCCTTGACGGCCAACTCCAACCAGTACCCATCGGCGTACCCGGTGAGTTACACATTGGTGGGGATGGTTTAGCCCAAGGATATTTTAAACGTCGAGAATTAACCGCAGAAAAATTTATTGTCAATCCGTTTTTTGAAGCCACCACAGGGGAACAAGAAGCAAGCATAATTCCCAAATTATATAAAACGGGGGATTTGGCAAGATATTTACCTGACGGTAATATTGAATATCTAGGTCGAATCGATCATCAAGTAAAAATTCGTGGCTACCGCGTCGAGTTAGGTGAGATTGAAACTGCATTAAACCAACATCCACAAGTGCAGGAAACGCTAGTTACTATACGTAAAGACGAGCCAGATAACAAACAACTTGTTGCTTATATTGTCTCTCACGAAAATACCCTCGACTCGATTAAACTGCGCCAATTCCTCAAAGACAGATTACCCGAATACATGGTACCTGGGGCATTTGTAATTCTGGATAATTTACCTCTAACTCCTAATGGCAAAGTTAATAGAAAAGCTCTACCTGCACCAAGTTCAAATAATAGCGTACATTCTAAGAAGTATATTTTACCTCGCACAGCAGTAGAACATCAATTGGTGAAAATATGGGAAGAAGCACTTAAAATCAGCCCGATCGGTGTCACCGATAATTTCTTTGAATTGGGCGGACATTCTCTGTTAGCAATTCTTGTAATTACAGAAATAGAAAAGCAGTTGGGTTATACCCTTCCTATAAACAGCTTTTTCCAAGAAGAAACCATAGAAAATATTGCACTACACATAGAGAATCATCGAGAATCAGCTAATTCTGATGTTTTACTTCCCCTGCAAACCAAAGGAAATCAAGCACCCCTATTTCTAGTTCATCCAGGAGGTGGTTATGGTTAGGGTTAATCACTATAGGCAAATAAACTAGGTACAAATCAACCAGTTTATGCGCTACAATCTCGTGGTTTAGATGGCAAACAACAGCCGTTAAATACAGTTGAAGCCATGGCTTTAGTTTATATCAAAGCAATTCGAGAAATACAGCCTTCGGGTGCTTATTTAATTGGAGGTTATTCTTTAGGTGGGTTAATCGCTTTTGAAATTGCTTCTCAATTAGAAGCAGCAGGTGAAAGTGTAGAAAATCTATTGATTATCGATACCCATCCCCCATTATCTGATAGTAAAATAGAGACAATACCAGATGATGACATAGCTGTACTGATATTCATTGTCGAACAAATTGGGCTTCATTTTAACGTTGAAATTAAGCTTAACTACCAACAGCTTGCTGTTTTAAATGAACTACAAAGATTAGATTATGCGCTACAAGTTTTGCAAAATCATCAACTTGTCACGCCCAATTCAGGTAAAAACCTTGTTAGCGGATTAATTAAGGTATACAAAGCTAATTTTCAAGCAAGTCTTAATTATCAACCCAAAGCAATTAAGGCTGAGATTTCCTTATTTATAACCGAAGCGTTAGCCAAAAAATTCCCCAACAACTCTACTTTAGGTTGGGATAAATTAACTAGCCAAGGAGTTTACACCCGTACAGTAAAAGGTACTCATGATAGTCTTATGCAAGAGCCATCAGTTGACGAAATCAGCATAGCAATTCAAGAGATTCTAGAAAAATCTTAAATGATTTAACCTCTCTTTCTCTTCTTTCTCTAAGTAAGTCGGCACAAATAAACCGAGCTATGTAACAAGATGTAAATTACCCTCAAACCCTTATTGCTACTTGCTACTTACTACTCGCTACTCTCTTGCCCTAATTACGATTTTCAACGCCCACCTACTTACCTACTCTGTATCTGTGGCAGTTAAATATCTGATTCTAAATTAGGATACAGAGTAGTGAGAGAGAATCATTTTGTAAGCAATTCATCAACAACAAAAACTAGGAAAAAATTGAAAATTATAAAAATGATACTATTTTAAGGATAAATAATAATGAAAATAGAAGAAGTAAAAGCAATAGTAACTGGTGCTGCTAGTGGGATTGGACGCTGTATTGCTATAGAAATGTCACGTGCTGGCGCTCAAGTAATAGCGGGTGATATTGATACTGATGGACTGCAAGAATTGCAGGCTGAAAGTAATAAATTACCGGGAAAAATTTACACAGAAAATTTAGATGTAGCCAATGAATCTTCTGTCAAAACATTTATTGAAAAGGCAAATAAAACATTAGGAGATGTAAATACTTTAGTTAATAACGCTGGTATTTTACGAGATGGTTTATTAGTTACTCGTGAACAAGAAGGATGGCTGCGTAAACTACCAACAGCCCAATGGAAGCGAGTCATTGATGTTAATTTGACTGGTGCATTCTTTATGACAAGAGAATTTGTCGCAGCTGCTCTAGAAATACATACTTCGCCAAGTTTGATTGTAAACATTTCCTCAGTTACCAGTTGTGGAAATCCCGGTCAATCTAACTATAGTGCTTCCAAAGCTGGACTCGATGCTCAAACCCGTACTTGGGCTTTAGAATTAGCTCCTCACGGTTTCCGAGTTGCAGGTATAGCACCCGGATTAACTCATACACCCATGCTGGCTCATGTATCCGAATCAGCTCGTGCAGAAATGATTGACAAAATACCCCTTGGTCGTATGGGTAAACCTGAAGAAATTTGGCAAGCTATGCGCTTTATTGTTGAGTGCGATTATTTCACTGGTAGTACTATCGAAGTCAATGGAGGAGCAAAATTTTAATTCATTCCATATCTTAAGTAGTAATCAAAGTAGATTGATTAGGAAAGTGACGATAATGATTGTACAAAATAAATTGGATCGGACATCAGTAAATCAAATTGAACGTATCTATAAACCTTCATTAGAGGAGTTTAAAAAAAAGATATTTTCTTCTAGAAAGCCAGTGATTATTACTGGTAAAATGACGGATTGGAAAGCATTATCATCATGGTCAATTGAATATTTGAATCGCGTTGTAGGTCATAAAGAAATTGATGTTAACTTTTCTAACAACAAAGTATTCAATTTCGATCCAGAAAATCAGTTTACTATAGCTAGTAAAAAAATGAAGTTTACTGACTTCATGGATTGGATTGTCCAGAAAAAAACAACAGATAAATACTATTATCTCCAGCAAAGTTCAATTAAAACCTCATTTCCCGAACTGATTTCAGATATTGAGGTTCCAGATTATATCGATCCAAAATTATTAATTATTACAAATTTGTGGATAGGGGCTGGTGGTAATGTCTCACAATTACATTACGATATGCCAGAAAATTTGTTATCTCAGGTGCGTGGTAGAAAGCGGATTTTGCTTTTTGAACCGAAACAAACTTCTTTTCTGTATCCTTTCCCCGCACATTCAAAAATCCCACATATGAGTCGATTAAATCTTGACCAACCTGATGCTAAAAAATTTCCTAAATTTCAAAAAGCAAAATATACCGAATGTATACTTGAACCAGGTGAAATGCTTTTTATTCCAGCTTTTTGGTGGCACCAAGTTTACTCTCTCGATATGCTAAATATTTCTATTAATTTTTGGTGGAAGACAAATTTTAAGGAGTATTTCGCACCATCTGGAAGACGATTGATAGCACAAGTACCTGGTTTGATTTGGCAAAGTCTGAAAAGAAAAAGATAAGCTGGTTTGTATTTTATATTAAATCCAGCTAAATACTTAAGTAGGTGGGCGTTGAAAATCGTAATTAGGGCAAGAGAGTAGCGAGTAGCAAGTAGCAAGTAGCAATAAGGGTTTGAGGGTAATTTACATCTTGTTACATAGCTCGGTTTATTTGTGCCGACTTACTTATACCAATTCTGTATGAGGCTGCGCCTTCTCGGTTCACTCTAGCTATGGTGGAGCTACCTTTGCAAAGCCCATCTACATGGCCTAAATTTAGCGCATCTTTATAAAGAAATGGTATTATTATCTATGACCGAACCATATCCATATAATTGTTGAATCGGGCACTATACAAAAGGTCAATATCGAATAATCCAAAAACTATAGTTACAAATTATTCACAATTAAAAAATGTTGCATATTTGTAACTATAAACTTAGTCAAATAACAAGTATAGTAATGCAAACTTTGTCATTAAATAGAGCTAAAAAGCTAAATTTTTGGTTTTTTGGATTTGCCATACTCGCAACATTAGGAACACTCACGGCAATTTATCTCAAAAATCATAACGTTTCCTCTAAAAAGGATATAACTAGCCAAACTGTTTTAGTGAAAAGTAAAAATTGGGTGGTGCAAATCCAAGCCAACGGCGTAGTGCAAGCAGTACAGAAAATCAACCTCAGTCCAGAAGATTCTGGACGCATTGCTCAAGTTTATATCAAAGAAGGCGATCGCGTACAAAAAGGACAAATTATTGCCCGTATGGATAGCGAGCGAATAAAGGCTCAAGTAAATCAGTATCGAGCATTACTTGATAAGGCAAAAGCAGATTTAAAATTAAAGCGTTTGGGAAATCGCTCGGAAGAAATTGCGGAAGCAAAAGCTAGATTTGCCACAGCACAAGCATCTGTGAGTGCAGCTAAAGCAAGGCTTAAACGTACTACCGAAGAACTCAAACGCCATCAAATGCTGGTTCAAGAGGGGGCAATTTCTCGCAACGCTTATGAAGAATTTGTCGCAAAACAACAAGAGGCTAAGGCAAATCATCAAGAGGAATTAGCCCGACTTAGAGAAAAGCGTTGGAGTTTGAATAAAGCCGACAACGGACTGCGACCCCTGGAAATAGCCCAAGCTGAAGCAGATGTAGCTCAAGCAAAGGCTCAGTTAGCTTTTTATCAAAGTCAGCTTAACAACATGATTATCCGCGCTCCTTTTGCGGGTATCATTACCCGTCGCTTTTCTACAGAGGGTGATTTTGTCACACCTACTACCTCCGCCTCTTCTAGTGAAGGAGCAACTTCTACTTCTATTGCAGAACTATCGAGGGGTTTGGAAATTGAAGCCAAAATTCCAGAGGCTAATATTTCCAAAATAAATCCCGGTCAAATTGTGGAAATTCAAACAGATACCTACAGTAACGAAACTTTTAAAGGACGGGTGACTCTAATTGCACCTAGAGCAGTCAAGGAAAATAACATTACTTCGTTTCGGGTAAAAATTGCACTCTCTAGCGGACGAGATAAGCTAAAGTCAGGGATGAATGTCAAACTAAATTTTATTACTGAGCCAGTTAAGAATGCTTTGGTGATTCCCTTGGCTGCGGTTGTGACTCAATCTAACGAGCAGACGGGGGTATATATTGCTGATGAACAAAATAAAATAAAATTACAACCAATTAAAGTTAGCGCTACTAGTGGCAATTTAGTTCAAGTTTTATCAGGACTAAAAAAAGGCGATCGCGTGTTTATATCTCCCCCAAGTAACCAAAATATTGAAGGGGTAGATAGTGTGGGATTTTAGATATAGCTAACCGCTACCCTAGTGGTTCACCAAGGAAACGAAGGCGAGGTAATGTGTTTTTGCTACTTGCTACTTACTACTTGCTACTTACTACTTCTTTTTCTGTTAATAAATACGAACGCGGTAAATCTGAATCATGAACCTACTTGAAACTACAAGTATGGCAGTTAAAAATCTGACTGCCAACAAACTCCGCAGTACGCTGACAATGCTTGGTATTATGATTGGTAATGCCTCCGTAATTGCCATGGTTGCGATTGGAGAAGGGGCACAGCAATTTACTCAACAAAAACTGGAATCTTTTGGACCAAATCAACTTTCAGTCTTTCCTGGTGGTGATAATATAGGGGGATTGGGCGATGACAATAAGCAAATAGTTTTGGCGGATGCCCAAGCAATAGCAACTTTAGCGCCTGCCGTTCGCGAAGTCGCGCCGCAAATAAATAGCAATTTACAACTATCACATCAAGGACGCATCAGTAAGGTAAAAGTAACGGGTACGACATCGGGAATTCTCTACGTGAGAAATTTACGTATTGCTCGAGGGCGCTTTTTTGACCGCATTGAACAACGACAAAATAATCGAGTTGTAATTTTAGGGGCAACTATTGCACGTAAATTATTTGGTAGTAAAAATCCTCTCGGTCAGTCAGTAGACATGAATAACTTGAGTTTTCAAGTTATTGGTGTGATGCAAACCAAAGGAGCGTTCATGGGGAGTAATCCTGATGAAACAGCCTATATTCCCATTACTACTATGTCTGTTGAACTTAAAGGAAAACAATCGCCATTGGGAATTTCCATTGACTATTTAGAACTTTCTGCTCGTTCTCGGGCTAGCGTAAGAGCAGCAGCTTTCCAAATAACCAATATTCTTACCCGCAGACGGGGTAAAAAAGATTTTATGGTAATGGCAAATAAGTCAGTTCAAGACATGGTAAGTCAAGTGACAGGGGCTTTGAGCTTAGTGTTAACGTCAATTGCAGGTATTTCTCTTTTGGTTGGTGGCATTGGCATCATGAATATTATGCTGGTTTCAGTTACCGAACGTACCCAAGAAATCGGACTGAGAAAAGCAATTGGAGCAACCGAAGAAGTAATCCTGACTCAGTTTTTGATCGAAGCCATTATTCTTTCTGTTGCAGGTGGTTTGGTGGGAATGGGTATTGGTGTTGGTGGGGCAGTGATTGTAGGAATTGTAACTCCTTTGCAACCTATAGTACCTGTAGCAGCCATTTTATTAACAGCAGGTATTTCTTGTAGCATTGGTTTAATCTTCGGTGTTGTACCAGCGCGACAAGCTGCGCGACTCGACCCCATAACTGCTTTGAGAGGTTCTTAGCGATGATTATTCACCTAGAAAATATAACTAAAATTTACGGTAGTGGAGAAACCATAGTTCGCGCCCTTGCTGGTGTCAATCTAACTGTAGAAAAAGGAGAATACTGTTCGATTATGGGAGCTTCTGGGTCTGGTAAATCTACTATGATGAACATGATTGGTTGTTTGGATCGTCCCACTTCTGGAAGCTATTATTTGGATGGTGCAGATGTAGCTCATCAAGATAACAAAGAATTAGCTTATATCCGCAC
>ERZ1740052.304-NODE-304-length-17415-cov-9.195565_pt1 | contig 17415 bp, 8 predicted proteins | sample MGYA00581750_ERZ1740052 | MGnify/ENA primary metagenome ERZ1740052 (study PRJEB43018, sample SAMN04849743) | marine metagenome | isolation source: floating plastic debris | place: Pacific Ocean | collected 2008-08-30 | study: EMG produced TPA metagenomics assembly...
GAATATGTATTCTTATTGACAATGCACCATATTGTTTCTGATGGTTGGTCAATTGGGGTATTGATTCAAGAACTATCTAGTTTATATCAAAGCTATTTTACGGGAGAGCCATCTCCCCTAGCAGAATTACCTATTCAGTATGCAGATTTTGCAGTTTGGCAAAGAAAATACTTGAGTGGAGAAATTCTAGAAAATCAACTTAATTATTGGAAGAAGCAATTAAATGGTGCGCCAAACTTATTACAGTTACCAACCGATCGTCCTCGTCCAACAGTACAAACTTATCGAGGTAGTACTAAAGACTTTACATTAAATTGCGATTTAACCGAGAAATTGCAAATCCTTTCTCGCGATAGCGGTACTACTTTATTCATGACCCTGTACGCAGCATTTGCAACTTTATTATATCGTTACAGCGGTCAATCAGATATAGTTATAGGTTCTCCTATAGCTAATCGTAATTATAGTGAGATAGAGCCATTGATTGGCTTTTTTGTCAATACCTTAGTTTTAAGAACCCACTTTGAAGATAATCCCAACTTCGAGGAGTTACTCTCACAAGTTAGGGAAACTACACTCAAAGCTTACGAACATCAAGATGTCCCTTTTGAACAAGTAGTAGAAGCATTACAACCACAACGTTCTTTAGCTTATTCTCCTTTGTTCCAGGTGATGTTTGTCTTGCAAAATACGCCATTAGAACACTTAGAATTACCTGGTGCTACTTGGAGTGAGTTAAATCAACACAGCACAATTGCTAAGTTTGATTTAACATTATCGATCGCACAAACGGAAAGTGAATTGGTGGGGTCATGGAGATATAATACCGACTTGTTTGATGAAGAGACAATTGAGCGGATGGCTGGACATTTTCAAACTTTGCTTAAAGGAATTGTAGATAATCCTCAGTTGCCAATATCTCAACTACCTCTATTAAGTAAAACCCAACAGCTTAATTGTGTTCTTGTTGGACAAGAAAGTTTTCTTATTCCCTGTGCAGAAAAGTTGCTACAGCGCGGACATACAATTAATGGAATTGTGGCAACTGGTCAAACGATTTATGATTGGGCACAGAAACGAGAAATTCCTTGCACTTCTTCTAGTCAGGATCTGGTTGAATTTTTAAGTAAAATTTCTTTTGATTATCTTTTTAGCATTTATAATCTCAAAATATTGCCACCAGAAATATTGAAATTGCCAACTCGTGGTGCAATTAATTTACATGATGCTCTACTACCCAGATATGGAGGACTTTATGCTCCTTCTTGGGCTATATTTAATCGCGAATACGAGCATGGTATAACTTGGCATTGGATGACTCGGGGAATTGATGAAGGTGATATTCTTAAGCAAATCAAATTGCCGATATTAGCATCAGAAACTGCTTTTACATTGAATGTTAAATGTTATGATGCAGTTCTTAAGTCATTTCCTCAACTGATTGACGCTTTGTCATTTGGACAAGTTGAGGCTCAACCTCAAAACCTAGAACAAAGTCTTTACTTTAATGCAGTACAACGTCCTACTCCTGGGTGTATAGTTAACTGGAGCTGGACTGCACAAACTATTGATGCTTTTATTCGTTCTCTTGATTTTGGTACTAATCCCAATCCCTTTGGATTACCCAAGCTTTATGTAGGAGAAAAGTTTTATCATATTACCCAATTAGAAATTAGTAATGAGGTTTCTGGTAGGCTTTCTGGAACTATAGTAAATTTTGGAAGTGATTATTTACAAATTTCTACAGCTTCTCACGATGTGATTGTGCGCTCGCTGCAAACTCTTGAGGGAAAAAAATTAAGTTTGAAAGATTGGGCTGTAGAAGCTAATTTACAAGAAGGTGATTGCCTGGAGTCACTGTCTATTGAAGATTTTGAGCAATTAGAAGAAATTGAAGCTAATTGCTTGAAACGCGAAAAATTTTGGGTAAAACAACTTTCTCAAATGGAACCGGTTGACTTACCAATTCGGGAAAATTCACAAGCATTACTTTCTGATTGTTTCAGAATACAAAAGCAATTATGGGAAACACCACAAGCTGTTCAAATATTTCTATCTCATAAATTAATTGATTGTAGTTTGCAAGAATTTTTATTGACTGCTTTTGTTGCCTATTTGGCTCGTATTAATCAAAGCAACTATTTTTCTATTGGTCTTGGAAATTCCATAGCTGTTTCACCTGAGAGTAAACTAAATCAACTTTTTGCAAGTTTTATTCCTTGTAACTTAGAAATAGACTTACAACAAAGTTTTGCAGATATTTTTACTTCAATCAAACAGCAGATCGATCGAGTAAAGATAAGTAAAACTTTCCATCGGGATATTGTTACTCGTTATCCAGAACTTAATAGCTTACAAAATCTTTCGATTGAGCAGCATCTGCCGGTTGCTATACAATTGACTGAAAAATTAGCTGATTATCATCCAAGTAGTCAAAATAAATTTGTATTAGTAATTGCCCAGAATGGTGATTGTGCTTGTTTCTACGATGATAATTGTTATGAAAATATTGTAATTGAGAAACTTTTTACATCCCTAACGATATTTGTCGAAGAGTTGGCATTAAATTCCGATCGTAAGCTTACCAATTTATCTTTAATACCATCTCAAGATTGGAACAACTTAGAACATTGGAACAACTCTTCAACCCCATACCAGAAAAATCTGCTTATCCATCAGCTTTTTGAAACACAAGTTGAATTGACTCCAAACGCGATTGCTGTAGTAGATATACAGCACGAGCAAACTTTAACTTACAACGAACTCAATCAACGTGCCAATCAACTTGCTCATCATCTTCAATCAAAGGGAGTCAAACCCGATGTATTAGTAGGTATTTGTGTTGAGCGCTCTGTGGAGATGATGATTAGTATCCTAGCTGTACTTAAAGCTGGAGGTGCTTATTTACCAATTGATTCAAACTATCCTGCACAACGAATAGCGTTAATCGTGTCCGATGCTCAAATATCTCTACTGTTAACTCAAGAACCTTTGATAAATGACTTACCCGAGCAGGAAACAGAAATTTTCTGTTTAGAGCGGGACTGGTACATGGTTGCCAATCAAAATCACCAAAATCCAGTTAGCCAGACTACACCCGAGCATCTGGCTTATATAATTTACACTTCTGGTTCTACTGGTAAACCAAAAGGAGTAATGATACAGCATAATTCTTTAGTTAATTTTGCTCAAGCTAGCGTCAAAAATTATGCAATCATTGAGGGCGATCGCATTCTCCAATTTGCTTCTATCAGTTTTGATGCAGCGGCGGAAGAGATTTACCCTTGCCTTATTCGTGGGGGTACCTTGGTACTGCGTACAGAAGAAATGCTGAGTTCGGTAAATTACTTCCTGAAAAACTGTCAAGATTGGCAACTTACCGTCCTCGATTTACCAACTGCATACTGGCAACAAATTGCGATTGAGATAGAAGCAGGCAATATTACTCTACCCCCTTTACTGCGGTTGGTAATTATTGGTGGCGAGCGAGTATCACCCGAGTATGTAAAAACTTGGCAGACTCATGTGGGAGATTATCCACAATTAATTAATACCTACGGTCCGACAGAAGCAACTGTTGTCGCAACTGCTTACCCAATCGCAGCCAATTCAAATATTGACTCAGAAGTTCCGATTGGGAAACCGATAGCAAACATACAAACCTACGTTTTAGATAGAAACTTGCAACCTCTTCCCATAGGAGTTAGGGGGGAACTGCATATCGGTGGTATAGGTGTTGCTCGGGGGTATTTAAATCATCCGGAACTAACTCGGGAAAAATTTATCCCAAACCCCTTCACAAATTCCACAACCGAACGACTTTATAAAACCGGGGATTTAGTTCGCTATCTATCAGATGGTAATATCGAGTTTCTTGGTCGCATCGATAACCAAGTCAAGATTCGCGGTTTCCGTATCGAATTAGGAGAAATTGAATCCCTACTTAATACTCATCCTCAAGTTAATCAAGCTGTAGTTCTTGTCCGAGAAGATATTCCTGGTAATAAGCGCTTAGTTGCTTATCTAGTCACTAAGAATGAATCTCTAACTACAAAACAACTGCGTGAATTTCTCACGTCAAAGCTACCAGAATACATGGTACCTTCTGCCTTTGTTACCTTAGATACCCTACCTTTAACAACCAATAGCAAAGTAGACCGCAAAGCACTACCTTTTTCTGACTCAATTTCGCGAGAAAATGAATACGTAGCACCGCGTACCCAAAGTGAAGAAACAATAGCTAACATATTCGCTTCAGTTCTAAGAGTGCAAAATGTGGGAATTCACGATAACTTCTTTGAATTGGGAGGACATTCCCTACTAGCAACCCAATTAATTTCCAGACTGCGAGAAGCCTTTTCGTTAGAAATTCCCCTACGGATAGTATTTGAATCCCCTACAGTTGCTCAACTAGACCAAAGTTTAACCGAATTAGGTACCAATCCAAAACTATTAAGTCTTCCTCCAATTCAACCAAGAACCCAAAATGAACAACTACCTCTATCTTGGGCACAAGAAAGACTTTGGTTTCTCAATCAATTAGAAGGTTCAAGTGCTACTTACAATAGCTCCATAGGATTTCGCATTACTGGTAATTTAAATATTAATGCTCTACAAAAAGCTTTATCAGAAATATTTTGCCGTCACGAAGTATTACACACTAGTTTTCAAACCGTAAATGGCAGACCAATTCAGGTAATTAATCCAGAAGCCAAAATTAACATAAACCTGGTTGACTTACAGCAACTACCATCTACATCTCGCGAAAATGTATTAAATCAACAAATACAACAAGAAGCAACTACCCCTTTTAATTTAGAGATAGCACCATTAATGAGGTGCAATTTATACCAGCTACAAAATGAAGAATATGTATTTTTATTGACAATGCACCACATTGTTTCTGATGCTTGGTCAATGGGTGTATTGATTCGGGAACTATCTAGCTTATATAAAGCTTTTACACGGCGAGAACCATCCCCTCTAGCAAAATTACCTATTCAATATGCAGATTTTGCAGTTTGGCAAAGAAAATGGCTGAGTAGAGAAGTACTTCAAAACAAACTAAATTATTGGCTTGCTCAGTTGCATGGTGCGCCAGAATTACTACAACTACCGATTGATCGTCCTCGTCCAACGGTGCAAACTTATCAAGGTAGTACTCAGTATTTTACTTTAAATGCCGATTTAACTAAAAAATTACGAATCCTTTGTCGCGATAGCGGTACTACTGTATTTATGACCCTATACGCAGCCTTTGCCACTTTACTATATAGTTACAGCGGTCAATCAGATATATTAATAGGTTCTCCCATAGCTAATCGTAATTACAGTGAAATCGAGTCATTGATTGGCTTTTTTGTTAATACCTTAGTTTTAAGAACTAATGTTGAAGATAATCTCAGCTTTGAGAAATTGCTCTCACAAGTTAGGGAAACCACACTCAAAGCTTACGAACATCAAGATGTTCCTTTTGAAAAAGTAGTAGAAGCATTACAACCAAAACGTTCTTTGAGTTATTCTCCTTTGTTCCAGGTGATGTTTGTTTTACAAAATGCACCATTAGGCAAATTAGAATTACCTGGTACTAAGTGGAGTAATTTAAATAAAGACAGCGTAATCGCCAAGTTTGATTTAACGGTGTCCATTACAGAAGGAGAGCGAGAATTAGTATGTAAATGGAAGTACAATAATGATTTATTTGATGGCTCAACTATTGAGCGTATGGCAAATCATTTTCAGAACTTGCTCTGCATGATTGTAGAAAATCCTCAACAATCTGTAGGTGAATTACTCTTATTAAGTAAAGTCGAAAAACATCAGTTATTAGCGGAATCGAACGACACAGAAACAGATAATGGCAAGGTAGATAGGAAAGCACTGCCAGCACCTGATATATCAAGTATTCAATTAGAAAATAACTTTGTTCCACCAAGCAATTCTACGGAAGAAATTTTAGCAAATATTTGGGCAGATATTTTGAGTATAGAGAAAGTAGGTATTCATGACAATTTCTTTGAATTGGGAGGACATTCGCTACTAGCAACCCAAGTCATTTCTCGCGCTCGTCAAGCATTTTCTGTAGAAATATTTCTAAAATCTCTGTTTGAGAAGCCAACAATTTCAGACTTGAGCAACTCGATTCAAACATTACTTTGGCTCAAAGAAAGTCAGGAAGTCAGTATTGATAATACAGATGATGAAATGGAGGAAATTGAATTATAACTTGTTTCTAATTTTCAGTTGTTTCAGCAAAAATATAGAGAACTAATAGCTATGAAAGATAATGGATTTGTTTATCGATATATAGAACCAAAGAATAAATTTGAAAAGTTTTCTCAAGCCGAAATTGAACAGTCGGTAGCAAGTATATTTGAGAAACAAGTTTCTAAGTATCTGAATAATTTAGCTGTTAAAGAGAAGAATTTTTCTCTTACCTATACAGAATTAAACCAATCCGCTAATAGAACGGCTCGGGCTATTCTTAGTAAAATAAATAAACAAGGACAGCCAATTATTTTATTATTTGAGCAAGGAATTAATTGTCTTACATCTATTTTTGGCGTGCTTAAAACTGGTAATTTCTAGGTTCCTATCGACCCAACATTTCCACAATCAAGAAATTCTTATATCTTGGCTGATTCCCAAGCAAAGCTAATTATCACCAACAGTAAACAATTGATATTTCAGTCAGGAATTGCTGAACCTGCTGTGAAAGTTACCCAAAAAAGCCGATTCTTTAAGGTTATTACCGATGTCTAACGACCGAAGCATGGATAAACTTAGTAAGCCTGTATTACCATTACCCATCGAAGCACCCAATTGCGACACATATTTAAAAACCTGGGCAGCCCAAAACAAATCAGAACTGTGCGAGCAATTCCTTAAGCATGGTGCCATCCTATTCAAAAACTTTCAGATGGGAGATATTTCAGATTTTGAGGAAATCATTCAATCCCTTGCGGGCGATTTAATTCCTTATCAAGATCGAGCCACGCCTCGACGCACGGTAAAAGGACATATTTATACTTCGACTGAATATCCACCCAGTCATCGCATTTTCTTGCATAACGAAAATTCCTTTGCCTATACCTGGCCTAATCAAATTTTCTTTTATTGCATAACAGCACCGCAGCAGGGAGGCGAAACACCTATTGCTGATGTTGCTAAGGTGTTTCAAAATATCAGCCCTAAAACTAGAGCAAGGTTTTTAGAAAAAGGTGTAATGTATGTCCGCAATTTTGGGAATGGCTATGGTTTACCCTGGCAAGAAGCTTTTGGCACATCAGATCCAGATACTTTGGAAACATTTTGCCAAAAAAGGGGGATTGAGCTGGAGTGGCGAAGTCCCGAACACCTGAAAACCCGGCAAGTTCGTCCAGCAATTGTCAAACATCCCCAGACGGGGGATATGGTCTGGTTTAATCATGCTGCCGTGTTACATATATCTACCTTACCTCGGAAACTCCAACAGTCAATGCTGGCTGAATTTTCACCAGAAGACTTACCTAACAATACTTATTACGGTGATGGTAGTCCAATTGAGCCTGATGTGTTAGATGAAATTCGCGCAGCCTACCATCAAGCAACTATCACTTTTCCTTGGCAAGCTGGTGATGTTCTCTGGCTCGATAATTTGCGAGTAGCTCACGGACGAGAACCTTTTAGCGGACCTCGAAAAGTTGTCGTAGGCATGGCTGAACCCAAAACCTGGGCTAGTTTAGATGACTCATCACCTCTAATCTTAAAAAATGATACTTATTTCATAAATAATAAGACTGAAAAAACTTCCACAATCATCACTAACCCAGTTGCAGCTAAATCTAATTATGCTGCTCCACGTACACCGCTTGAATGTGTTCTAGTAAGAATTTGGGAAGCAGCCTTGAATCTCGAACCCATTGGTATATATGACAATTTTTTTGAGTTAGGTGGGCAATCCCTTGAAGCAACAGACATCATTAGCGAGATTCAAGAAACTTTTCAGATTTCCCTTTCTTTGCTAGCGCTCAATCAAACCCCAACCATTGCACAAATGAGCCAATCGCTAGAACAAAATGAAGAAGATCGAATTCGTATTCAGCAGATTGCCCAATTGATCGATCGTGTTACTCGCCTTGGAGATGCTCAGGCAGAAGCTTTTTTGAGTCAGTATCAATAATGTAAGTAATAGTATAAACAGGACTTATGAAGAAAAACTCATTAAATTTATCTCCTAAACAACTGGCTTTACTAAAAGCCCTCAAACAAAAATCAGGGCTTCAAACTAACGATTTATTGCCAATCACACGCAGAAAAGAGAATCAGGATATCCCAGTTTCCTTTGCTCAAGAGTGGATGTGGCTCTTAGAACAAATTGCTTCCCCAGCCTATAACAATTCATTAACATTTAAGTTATCTGGGAAACTAGAGCAAACCATTTTAGAGAAAAGCCTAAACGAGATTATCAAACGACATGAAATTTTACGTACCACTTTTTTATTCAAAAAAAATCTTGTTCAGGTAATAACGTCTGTGTCGGCATTTTCATTGCCAACGATCAATTTAAGTAATGTCCCAGAGGCTGATAAACAGGAATATGCCCTTGAACTTGTTCGTCAAAAAACACATCAACCATTCAATCTTGCTCAAGACTTGCCTTTTCGAGTAGTCTTATTAAAACTGAGTGAAACAGAACATTGGCTCCATTGGACGTTGCATCATATTGTTACTGACGACACTTCGTTTTCGATAATTTTGAAAGAACTAGCTAGTTTGTACGAGTCATTTCTGGAAAACGCATCTTCTCCATTACCGGTATTACCGTTTCAGTATGGCGATTACGCTTGCTGGCAACAAAATCAGATAGAAAATTTTGAGCAACAGCTTACTTATTGGCGAAAACAGCTTGAGAATCTACCATTTGCACTTAATTTACCGACAGATAGGCAACTGTCAAAGGTTAAGTCTTTCGCAGGGAGACAACATACTTTCTCGGTATCACCTCAACTGACTAAATTGCTGATATCTTTTAGCCAAAAAGCACAGGTAACTCTTTTTTCTACCTTACTTACAGCTTTTTATGTCCTGTTGTATCGCTACACGCAGCAAGACGATGTAATTGTTGCGGTGCCTGTCTCGCTGCGTCATCGTCCAGAAATGCAAGATTTGATTGGTGTTTTTATCAACACCGTATTGATTCGATGCCAGCCTAGAGACGAGATTTATTTTCAAAGTTTATTGCAACAAGTACATAAGTCTGTTGTGGATGCTCGCGAGCATCAAAAACTACCTTACCATAAGCTCATTGAAGTTCTTCGTCAGAACAATAATCTAGACAGTAGCTCCTTAATTCAAGTTGCCTTTGATTTTCAAACAAGTGAACTTCCTCAAAGGGAGCTTTCAAACTTAACCATATCGCCAATTGAGATTGATCGACATATTACTACAACAGATTTAACTTTACATATTGCTAATTCATCAGACTCTCTAACTGGTTATTTTGAATACAGCACGGATTTATTCGATGTTTCCACAATTGAGCGGATGGCAATACATTTCCAAACCTTACTTGAAGGAATTGCAGAAAATCCTCAACAGCAAATATCTCAATTACCTTTACTAAGTGAAGCTGAACGACATAAATTATTAATTGAATGGAATGATACTGCTACAGATTATCCACAAGGTAAATGTATTCATCAGTTATTTGAAGAACAAGTAAAACGAACTCCAGATGCAGTAGCGGTAGTATTTGAAGACGAAAAATTGACTTATCGCCAGTTAAATAACCGAGCTAATAAATTAGCAAATTATCTACGTTCAAAAGGAGTTGGTCCTGAAGTTTTGGTGGGAATTTGTGTAGAGCGTTCCATTGAGATGGTGGTGGGATTATTGGGGATTATCAAAGCAGGTGGGGCTTATGTGCCCTTAGATCCAGCTTATCCACAAGAACGATTAACTTATATCTTAGAGGATAGTCAGGTATCTATTTTAGTAACACAAAAGCATATAATTGAACAAATACCCAAAATTGTTCCCCGAATTGTTTTTTTAGATAATAAAGATATTCTTGATAACTGCAATAAAAATAATATTCAGGTAAAAGTAAACGCTAAAAATTTAGCGTACATTATTTACACATCAGGTTCTACAGGTAAACCAAAAGGCGTAGCAGTTGAACATAAAGGTGTTGTTAATTATTTGCATTTTCGTAATTTTGAAATGTTCACGGAAGATGAATTGAGTGTTGCATTTTTAACAACTTCTATTGGATTTGATGCCAGCGTTCCTCAAATTTTTTCACCATTATCAATAGGAGGTAAAGTTATTGTGCTCAATAATATTAACCAATTATCTACATGGCTGTGCAAGGAAAAAGTTACTTGTCTAAGTACAGTTCCTTCATTATTAGAACAATTAATCAAAAATGAAAGCTTACCTAGCAGTCTTAGGGTGATTGCATTGGGTGGAGAATCGGTCTCCCCAAATTTATTACAACAATTAGCACAATATGAAAATGTTGAAAAAGTCGTCAATATGTACGGACCTACAGAAGCTAGTATCTGTGCTTGTACTGGAATAATTGCTTAAAAGAAGAGGTAATAAACTCCCATGTTAGATTGCATTGTAATTGGAGCCGGACCAGGAGGTCTAGTTTGTACAAAAGAATTAATCGAGCAAGGTGTTAGCGAAATTGTTTGCTTGGAGCAAGCTTCTGATGTCGGGGGCGTTTTTGCCAATGGTTACGATAATTTAGTGTTGACTTCCTCTGCGACAATGAGTATGTTTTCGGATTTCTGGATTGGCGATGAAAAACAGCACGCCTTCTGGACTAAAAAAGAAGCAATTTGAGTATTGGAAGAGGTACGCGAAACATTTTGGCGTTTTTGAATGTATCCGTTTCAACTCTAAAGTAGTGAATGTGGCTCCGCAAGAGGGTGAAGGTGTAATGGTTCAACTAGCATCTGGAGAAACTTTACACTCAAGACGGGTAGCACTCGCAATTGGGAATAATTCGATCGCTAACTATCCAGTTTGGAAAGACTTATTAACTGATGTTGAGTACTTACATTCCAAAGAGTACCGTAATGCTCAAAGTATGTCAGGCAAAAACGTTTTAGCCGTCGGGGGAGGCGAATCTGGCTCGGATATTGCACTAGAAGTATCCCGTGTCGCTAATAAATGTTGGGTGAGTCTTCGTAACACTACAGGCTGGATAGTGCCCCGCAGGAGAGGCATATACGCCAGTGATATTTCCACCCATCGGGGTATATGGGGTCTTCCTCGCGATTATGGAGCCACTTTGAGCGATCTGATTTATAAAGCCGAGTTAAGCCACAAAGATCCAGTTCATAATACGATAGTCGAACTTAATAAGAAGATTAAAGCTAAAAAAGGAATTTGGGGAATCTTTGGAACCAAAAACATATCATTACCTAAAGCTATTGTGCATCACGAGTGTAAGGTTGTTGGTGAAATAGTGAAGGTGGAAAATGGAGGAAAGACATTACATACGGCATGCGGAGAAACTCTAACAAATATCGATGCCGTTATATTTTCTACTGGCTACAAAAACTATGTCTCCTTTCTTCCAAAGGAACTTAAGGAAACCGATCCCCGCAGTCTTTACAAACATATGTTTCATCCCAAGTATCGGGACAAAATAGTTTGGATTGGCTGGGCACGTCCTGGTTTCGGCAGCCAGTTTCCGATTATGGAAATGCAGGCACGGTTTTTTGCACTAATTTGCAAAGGGGAAAGAACCCTTCCCGATGCCCCTGAAATAGAGAGAGTTACATCTTTAGATAGGGCTGCCTACTTGGAACAATTCCAACATAATGCTCATCGAGTGCGAAGTTTGGTCGATTATCATTGCTACATGGATGACATCGCCAGTTTGATTGGGTGTCAACCTCCATTGTGGAAGTACTTTTTCTCGCACCCCCGCATCTGGCTGACTATAGTATATGGTGCCACCCAGGCTACCCAATTTCGCTTACAAGGTCCGGGAAAAAAAGAATCCTTAGCGCAAGAGACATTGATGAAACTACCGCTAAGTCGATTTAATCACATAGTAAAAGCTGGATTAAAAGGACGTATGATTTATACTTTCAAAGCTCTCATCCCAAAATTTGGCTTTGCAGGTTTTAAAAGTTGAGAAAATTCTCTTTTGTTATGTTAACTACTGATGAAGTCTCGAACCAAGTTATCAAAGCTTTCTAAGGTTCAATTAAAAAACGAGAGATTCAAAAGGCTTCAACATAAATATTTCAGTTACACCAAGAAAACCATTACCATCAAAGGTGATTTACAAATGTCCATCAATTATGCCCAAGCATCTGATATAAGTGATTTTCAGAAGATTCTACTAAAATCTAATGGCACAGTTACAGCTTTGTTAGAAGCCTATTTCTCTGAGCCAATTAAAGTAGTTAAAATATCAGAAAAACTAGACAAAATAGAGTTTGATTTACCGAATCTTAAGTTGAATAAAGAAGAGCAAGTTCTTGCCAGGAAAATACTCCTTCAAGGAAAAAACAGCCGACGTAATTTTATCTATGCTGATTCCCTAATCTTAATTAATAATCTTGAAAAAAGATTTACTAATGAATTACTTAATACTGATAAACCTATAGGGAAAATCTGGTCTGAGCAAAAAATTGAAACTTTCATAGAAATATTAAATTCTGGGGAAGAATCAGCTAATATATTGTCAAATTATTTCTGTATTAAACCTGAAGAAAATCTACTTTCTCGCACTTATTCTGTGTTATCCAAAGGAAAAATCACCATGATTATCACTGAAAAGTTTCCTCATAAATATTTTTTGCCAAAATATCTATTAGTGTAAAACTTAAATTTTCCGCCATTAACTCGATAAAATTAGCTTTAGCTGATTCGAGTCTTACAATATAGTTGAAATGCTTAAATACATAGAGTAATAATATTATGCTTAATCAATCATCTAAAAATCATTGGAAAAAAAATCTCAAATTTTGGGATTATTTGGGTGCGCCATTACGTCCAAGCGATCGAGATATTGATTTTCTCAAAATGGAACTTTTGTCTAAAGTGAATTCAATTTCTCCAGAATCAAAACACGTAGTTATATTAGGAGTAACACCAGAACTTGCGACTCTTTCTTGGTCTGACAATACTAAAATTTCAGCGATTGATAGCTCTCCTGATATGATTCGCCAAGTTTGGTCTGAAAAAAAAGTACCAAAAGGAAGAGCGATTCTTGGCAATTGGTTAGAACTTCCTTTAGAGAATAATTCATCTGATGTTGTCTTGGGAGACGGTTGTTTTACTTTAATGGAATATAGTGATGGATATCAAAAAATGTTGTCAGAAATTTTAAGAATACTTAAGCCAGAAGGCTTATTCGCTATGAGGTTTTTCTTACGTCCATCTCAACCTGAAAGTGTGACAACAATATTTGAAGAAGTTAGGGCTAAATCTATTGGTAATTTCCACGTTTTTAAGTGGCGTTTAGCAATGGCTTTGCAAAAGAAAGTTGAAGATGGAATTCCGATAAATCATGTTTGGAAATTATGGAAACAAGAAGTTTCCGATCCTAAAAAGCTTTTAAATGATTTGAATTGGCCTATTGAAGTACTATCGACAATAGATATTTATGAAAATTCACCCAGTGTTTACACCTTTCCTACTTTAAATGAAGTCAGAAACTTATTTGCCTCTCAATTTATAGAATTATCTTGCTATTTTCCCGATTATGAACTAGGAGAACGTTGTCCAACTATGATATTTAAACCTAAAAAATAATTCAATTAACTGACTCAAAAAAATTGAAGGAGACATTTGAGCAATCCTTTTTTTGCATATAAAACTGTTCAGACTATGGAACTTCTACCTTCTCACCGAAGGTAGATAATTTAATCTATATTTATTCTTATACAAATATGAAAATTATCTCCATTGGTAAACCGATTGCGAATACACAAATTTATATCCTAAATAAGAATCTTCAACCAGTTCCCATAGGCGTACCAGGAGAATTATGCATCGGAGGTGTAGGTGTTGCCCGAGGATATTTAAATCGTCCAGAATTAACTTCATATAAATTTATCCAAAATCCCTTTTCTAATTCCAAATCAGAACGACTTTATAAAACCGGTGATTTAGCCCGCTATTTACCAGATGGTAATATCGAATTCCTTGGTCGTATCGATAACCAAGTAAAAATTCGCGGTTTCCGTATAGAAACTGGAGAAATCGAGTCTGTACTTAATACTCATCCTCTAGTTAATCAAACTTTAGTTATTGTTCGAGAAGATATTCCTGGTGATAAACGTTTAGTAGCTTATCTAGTCACTAATGAATCTCTCACTACCAAACAACTACGTGAATTCCTCAAATCAAAATTGCCAGAATACATGGTTCCTTCTGCTTTTGTCACCTTAGATTCTCTGCCTTTAACACCCAATGGCAAGGTAGATAAGAAAGCACTACCAGCACCAGATTTATCAAGTATTAATTTAGAAAATAATTTTGTTCCACCCAGCAATTCTACGGAAGAAATTTTAGTAAATATTTGGGCAGATCTTTTGAGTTTTAAGAAAGTAGGTATTCATGACAATTTCTTTGAATTGGGAGGTCATTCTCTACTTGCAACCCAAGTCATTTCTCGCGCTCGTCAAGTATTTTCTGTGGAAATATCTTTAAAATCCCTGTTTGAAAAACCAACAATATCGGGCTTAAGCGATTCGATTCAAACATTACTTTGGCTAAAAAAAAGTCAGGAAGTCAGTATTGATAATACAGATGATGAGATGGAGGAAATTGAATTATGAATACTTTAGAATTTCTCAGCGAGCTGCGTAGTTTAGGGATACAAATCTCTACAGACGGAGAAAAATTACGCCTCCATGCTCCTAAAGATGCGCTAACACCAAGTTTACGAGGAGAACTAGCCGAACGCAAAGCTGAGATTATTGCTTTGTTGCAAAATACTAAACGGCTTAATTATTCTACAGAGTTACCCATACAACCAATTGCACGAAATCAAGAACGAGATTTACCCCTTTCTTTTGCTCAGCAGCGACTGTGGTTTTTAGACCAATTAGAACCCAATAACCCTTTCTACAATATACCAAAGGCAATACGTTTAAATGGCAACCTAAATATTCAAATATTAGAACAAGCACTGGATGCCATAGTTGCCCACCATGAAATACTACGTACCAACTATATTTGCAAAAACGGCAACCCCATTCAGGTTATCGCTGCACCTCAATCGGTACAACTGCAAATTATTGACCTCCAGGAATATGAAAAAGCAGAACGCGAAACTCAAGTACAAACAATACTGCAACAGGAAAGTCAACGCCCATTCAACTTAGCATCAGATATGATGCTACGGGGTTGCTTGCTGCAACTAGGACATACTGAGTATGTGCTGTTATTAGTTATGCATCACATTGCTTCCGATGGTTGGTCAATGGGTATTCTTTGGAGTCAACTAACGCAGCTATATAAAGCTTTTAAGATAGGTAAACCCAACCCATTAACAAAACTCCCCATTCAATATGCAGACTACGCTGTTTGGCAGAGAAAATGGTTAACGGGTGAAGTTTTAGAAAGACAACTCAACTATTGGAAACAGCAATTAGCTCAAGAAAATCCACTACTAGAATTACCTACAGACAAACCCCGTCCACCAGTCAAAACCTATAATGGTGCGAGACAATCCCTCACCCTATCTCAAACTTTGAGTGATAAACTCAAACAGCTTTTTCATCAACAAGGGGTGACATTGTATATGGGCTTATTGGCTGGATTCCAAACTTTACTCTATCGCTATAGTAAACAGGAAGATGTTCTGGTTGGTTCTCCCATTGCTGGTCGCAATCGTATAGAAGTTGAAGGGTTGATTGGCTTTTTTGTCAATACTTTGGTATTACGTACTGACTTTTCGGGTAATCCCAGTTTTCTTGAATTATTAAGTCGAGTACAGCAAGTTGCAATAGAAGCTTATCAAAATGAAGATTTACCCTTTGAGAAGCTGGTAGAGGAAATACAACCGCAACGCTCTTTAGCTTATTCTCCTTTGTTCCAGGTAATGTTTGTATTGCAAAATACACTAAAGAGTAAATTAGAATTACCTGGTGTAACTTTGAATGAGTTAAATCTTCAAGGAAAAACAGCTAAATTTGATTTAACTTTGTCAATTACAGAAACCGAACGGGAATTGGTTTGTAATTGGGGGTACAATACTGATTTGTTTAATAAGTCAACAATTGAGCGGATGGCAGGTCATTTTAAGAATTTGTTATCAGCTATTGTGGAAAACCCTCAACAACAAGTTTCCCAATTACCTTTATTAAGTAAATCCGAACAACATCAGTTATTAGTTGAATGGAATAACACTGCAACAGAATATCCTAAAAATAAATGTGTTCATCAATTATTTGAAGAGCAGGTAGAGCGAAATCCAGATGCAATTGCAATCACTTTTAATAGTAAAATAATTACATATAATCAGTTAAATAATCGAGCCAACCAATTAGCACATTATCTACGTTCAATAGGAGTAAATCCCGAAGATAAGATAGGGATTTGTGTAGAGCGTTCAATTGAGATGATAGTGGGACTATTAGCAATTCTCAAAGCCGGTGGCGCTTATGTACCATTAGATCCAGATTATCCAGAAGAGCGCATTGACTATATGCTCAAAGATTCGGGAATATCTATTTTGATCGCAAAATCTGAGTTTGTTGAGAAAATAAGTGCAATTAATACTAAAGTGATTTCCCTGGATAAACAAGAGCAAGTTATCGCTTCACAAGCTCAAGAGAATCCAGTTAATCAAACAAATTCTCACCACTTAGCTTACATAATTTACACATCGGGTTCTACTGGAAAACCCAAGGGAGTTGCTGTTACTCATTTAGGAATAAATCGATTAGTTAATAATACTAACTATATAAAACTACAACCATCAGATAAAATCGCTCAAAGCTCAAATACTTCTTTTGATGCTGCAACCTTTGAAATTTGGGGAGCGCTGCTTCATGGAGCGCAACTTGTGGGAGTTCCCCGAGAAATTGCTCTCGAACCCGAGAAATTTGTTGCTCACCTTCAAGAACAACAAATTACCGTCGCATTCTTGACAACTGCTTTATTCAATCAATTTGCAGCATTGATTCCAACAGCATTCAAATCCTTGCGCTATCTTCTATTTGGTGGAGAAGCAGTTGACCCGAATTCCGTTAAAAAGATACTTCAACATGGAAAACCCGAAAACTTACTTCATGTTTACGGGCCAACCGAAAATACAACTTTTTCATCTTGGTACTTAGTTGAGGAAGTACCCGAAGAAGCGACTACTATCCCTATCGGTATTCCCATCAGCACTACACAAATTTATATTTTAGATTGTCATCTCCACCCAGTTCCCATCGATGTTCCTGG
>ERZ1740052.306-NODE-306-length-17329-cov-4.861873_pt1 | contig 17329 bp, 9 predicted proteins | sample MGYA00581750_ERZ1740052 | MGnify/ENA primary metagenome ERZ1740052 (study PRJEB43018, sample SAMN04849743) | marine metagenome | isolation source: floating plastic debris | place: Pacific Ocean | collected 2008-08-30 | study: EMG produced TPA metagenomics assembly...
AATGAGCCTCGGCTGAAACGGACACCAAGATAGCCGCCGGGCTTACGAGATAGGACGGTGCCTTCTTCCCCAACATCGACTAAATCGGGTGGACGTAGCATAGGCATAGGTTCGGCGCTCTTGAGGTACGGAGGACGGGTGTGGAGACGGATGCGATCGCCGACGTTGAAGGTGGGAATGGTCATGGGAAGAGGGCGCAGGGAAGTAAGGAAGCGGGGGAGTAAGGCCTCCCCATAATTATTAGAACACCGAGGCTAGGGGACTTGCCAAATACGCTGATGGTATTTCTTAGGTTCGGCGTAGGGGTCTGAGGGCGCATGCTCATGATGGTGACCGTGAGACGCTTCGTCGCCTTTAGCAGCTAGGCGAAATTTGCAAGCTTCACAGTTCATGGCGACGGTGCCAAGCTGAGTTTCGATTTCTCGATCGCGGAGTACCTTCAATAGCTGGGGGTGGATGCCCATTTCGGGAAGGGTGACGATTTCGGCGGCAGGATGGGCGAGTTGCTGTTGGGCTGCGATCGCACCAATTTTCTCCATCAGCACGCCGGTAAACATGAAGTAGGGCAACACGATGATGCGCTTGGGATTGTAGAGACGCGATCGCCGAAAGCCTTCCTCTAGCCTGGGGTGGGTAATCCCAATAAAGCAGGTCTCTACGGTGTGATAGCCGCTGCCTTCCCACACCATACGAGCCAGCTTGTACACGTCACCATTGGCATCTGGGTCGCTAGAGCCTCGACCGATGAATAGCAAAGTAGTCTCTTCGCGGGCAGTGCCCTGAGGATTGTGCTCAGCCGCATCGAGCTGATCTAGTCGGGCCTTCCATAAGCCGAGAATGGCAGGGGTGATGCCAAAGTGCCGACCGTAGTGAAAGGTGAGTTCGGGTGTGGTTTTGGCGTGGCGGGCTTTGGCCCTGTCGAGTTCGCCCGTAACGTCAAATTTGTTGTGGCGGGCGGCGAAGAGCAAAATGGGCAGCACAGAAATATCCGTGTAGCCTTGCTCAATGCACTGGTCGACACCGTCTTGAATACTCGGGCCTGTGAGTTCTAAAAAGCAGGGAATGACGGGGCGAGAAGGATCTAGCTGATGATAGATATTGCCAAAGTCGATGAGGTCTTGACGGCCTTTGGGATTGCGCGTGCCGTGACCCACCATCAAGAGTGGGCGCTTAACCGGTAGCGGCGGCAGCTTGAGATAGTGAGGTGCTGAGCCGGTCTCGGGTGAGCTATTGCCATTGAGTGCGGTGTCAGGACCGTTATTAGCAGCTTGCTTAGGTGCTGGACCTGGCGCTTCGGCAGGATGAGGAGCAAAAAAAGATGCCACCGTGAGTGTATCGGATGTTTGAATAAAAGCCATGTAGGTTTGCTCATTTCCGTGCGACGCGGAAAATGATGAAGACAAGAAGATCTGTAGGCGTTCTGGCTTTAACAGTTGCGGCACAGCGTCGGAATAACCATTTCGGAAGAACCAATTTAATGGGGCACCGAACTTTCCCTAACAGACTTTCTATAGTGAACTTAGTGATTTTATCGTCTGAGAAAAATTATTAGATAGACTCGCTACATGACTTTACGAGAGCAGACTTTACCAGAGCGGGCTTTACCAGAGCTGACCCGACGAGATCGGGTGAGGCAGGCAGTAGATGAGGATGATTCGGAACATGGGGTGATTGTGAATGGTGCGATTGCAATCCTCATCCTCTTGTCTGCGGCTCTCTTTGCCATCCAAACCTACTCTTTACCGGAGTCTGCTCGTCTAGCCGTCAATATTGCCGATCAAGTCATCCTCGCACTTTTTACAGTTGAATACTTTGTGCGGCTGTGGTCCGCAAGGCGTCGACTGCGATTTATCTTCAGCATCTATGGCTTGATTGACCTGTTGGCCATTCTGCCTTTTTTGCTTGGCGCGTTCGATATTCGATTTCTTCGTCTCATTCGCTGGCTGCGTATTCTCCGCCTAGCCCGATTCTTTGAGCAAAAGACCTGGTTCGGACAGCTCAGCGGCTACGAAGGGCTAATTTTTGGCCGTATCCTGTTCACGCTGTTTTCCATCATCTTCATTTACTCCGGCGCGATTTATCAGGCCGAGCACGTCACCAATGGTGAAAACTTTTCCACCTTTTTAGACGCGGTTTATTTCGCAGTGGTGACGATGACCACCGTTGGATTTGGCGACATCACCCCGGTCACAGAAGCCGGACGTGGCCTCACCATCGCCATGATTCTCACAGGCATCGCGCTGATTCCCACCCAGGTCGGCAACTTTATTCAACAGTTTACGAAGGTGCAGAACTCGGTGCGTGTGACCTGTGAAAGCTGTGGGCTGCTGGGGCACGAAACAGATGCTCAGTTTTGCCGCCGCTGTGGAGCTGAGCTGCCAAAGCCTACACAGAGCACGTCAGCAGCAGGCCTCAAAAAAATCGACAAAGAGTAAGTAATAGAGGGCTAACTGTTTGTGTTTCAGCCGACGGCTTAGTCAGCATGCAGTCTGATTATTTTTCTCTGACGTTTTATACGTGAGCCCTCTCCGCAGGAAGCTTTTTAGCTGGTGCGTAAGGCTTTGACTGATTTGTGTAATCGCACAAACAGAATTTATTCTATGCCCCGACTAAATTAGCTAAACGTATGGCCCCTGGTCACGAGGCCATACGTTACAATTAGTAAATCTTTGTTGCAGGGGTGTAATGCTCATTGATCCTTAGAGTTCAACGGGCTTTCCCCTCGATTGACTAGTTCAGCTAACCCCTTTGGATCACTTCTGAGACTCCCTATGAGCCTTCCCATTCGCAACGTCGCTATCATCGCCCATGTAGACCACGGCAAAACCACCCTCGTTGACTCCCTGCTAGAGCAGTCCGGAATCTTCCGCGACAACGAAACCGTGCCTACTTGCGTACTAGACTCCAACGATTTGGAACGGGAACGAGGGATTACCATTCTGTCGAAGAACACAGCGGTGTACTACGGCAAAACGCTGATTAACATTGTAGATACCCCTGGTCACGCGGACTTTGGTGGCGAGGTAGAGCGTGTACTTGGCATGGTCGATGGCTGCCTACTCATCGTTGATGCTAACGAGGGCCCGATGCCGCAGACTCGCTTTGTCCTCAAGAAAGCATTAGAAAAGGGCTTACGTCCGATTGTTGTAGTCAACAAAATCGACCGACCTCGGGCCGACCCCCACACCGCCGTCGACAAAGTGCTTGACCTGTTCATTGAGCTAGGCGCAGACGACGACCAATGCGACTTCCCTTACCTCTTTGCCTCTGGTCTCACGGGCTTTGCCAAAGAAAAAATGGAAGAAGAAGACAAAGACATGAAGCCTTTGTTTGAATCGATTCTTCACCACGTGTCTCCACCGATTGGCGACCCTGAGAAGCCCTTGCAGCTCCAGGTCACCACCCTCGACTACTCCGATTATCTCGGTCGTATCATCATCGGTAAAATCCACAACGGCACCATTCGCAAAGGGGAACAAACTGCCCTCGTCAAAGATGACGGCAAAATCGTCAAAGGCAAAATCACTAAGCTGATGGGCTTTGAAGGCCTAGCCCGCGTAGAAATTCAAGAAGCGACTGCCGGTAACATCGTGGCGGTTGCAGGCTTTGCGGATGCCAACATTGGTGAAACCATTACCTGTGCCACTGACCCACAGGCGCTGCCGCTCATCAAAGTGGATGAGCCTACCTTACAGATGACCTTTGCGGTGAATGATTCACCGTTTGCTGGACAGGAAGGGAGCTTTGTGACCTCTCGCCAGTTGCGCGATCGCCTCAACCGTGAGCTAGAAACCAATGTCGCCCTCCGCGTAGAAGAAACCGATTCTCCCGATCGCTTTGCGGTCTCTGGTCGCGGTGAACTGCACCTCGGCATCTTGATTGAGACTATGCGCCGGGAAGGCTATGAGTTCCAGGTTTCACAGCCTCAGGTAATTTACCGTGAAGTGAACAGCAAACCCTGTGAGCCCTACGAGCAGCTAGTACTAGACGTCCCTGAAGAAGCCGTCGGTGGCTGCATGGAGCGCCTAGGCAACCGCAAAGCTGAAATGAAAGACATGATGGTCTCAGGCGATGGCCGAGCGCAGCTAGAGTTTGTTGTTCCGGCTCGTGGCCTCATCGGCTTTAGAGGCGAGTTCATGCGTGCGACTCGTGGCGCAGGCATCATGAACCACAGCTTTTTGGAGTATCGGCCCATGTCCGGAGAAATCGAGACCCGTCGCAATGGCGTTCTCATTTCTTTCTAGGAAGGCGTGGCGACATTCTATTCCCTCAAGAACGCTGAAGACAGAGGCACCTTCATCATTGAGCCTGGAACTAAGGTGTACAAAGGTATGGTGGTCGGCGAAGCCAACCGCAACCAGGACCTAGAGCTGAACATTTGCAAAGCGAAGCAGCTAACGAACCACCGTGCGGCGTCTGGTGATGAGCTGGTGCAATTGCAGTCTCCGATGGAGATGGGCCTAGAGCGTGCACTGGAGTATATCGGTCCAGATGAAATGGTTGAGGTGACACCTGAATCTATTCGTTTGCGGAAGGTGGGCAAAAAAAAGCTCGCTAAGCGGTAATCGCCGTCTTTTGATTGCTTGAGTAATAAAGCCCCGAGACATAAGATGTCTCGGGGCTTTATTACTTGATGTTTGTGGAGGGGTTACGGATAGGCGAGGCTTAATTTTCCGAATCGCTCGCTGAGTCTTGTCGAATTGGAATCGAGATCGAAAACTCGGTGCCTTGCCCCTCTTCGGAGGCAAACGTCAGCTGGCCACCGTGCTTTTCGGTGATGATTTGATAGCTGATAGACATTCCCATGCCAGTGCCTTTACCCACAGCCTTAGTGGTGAAAAAGGGATTGAGGATTTGAGCCTGAATCTCTTTCGGTATTCCAGTACCATTGTCCTCTATACGAATATTAGCGAAGCCGCCTTGTGACTCAGTTGTAATCGTGATGCAAGGAGCAGGGTGGGAGACTAGCGCATCAATAGCATTTGAGAGAATATTCATCAGCACCTGATTGAGCTGACTAGGATAGCAGTCGACTAGGGGCAATTCGCCGTATTGCTTGATGATTTCAATCGATTGGTCGCAATTATCCGTTTTAATGCGATGGTTCAGAATCACCAGCGTGCTGTCGATGCCTTCATGAATATCCACCGTTTTCACAGCAGACTCATCCAGCCGAGAGAAATTTCGTAGGGAAAGCACGATTTCGCGAATGCGCTTGGTGCCCATCATCATTGAATTTAGCAGCTTGGGCAAATCTTCTCGAACAAAGTCGAGTTCCATATCTTCTAAAATGGCTTCGATCTCTGGCGTAGGCGCGCAGCTTTGAGCATAGAGGTCAATGAGATCTAGTAGCTCTTTGGTGTAGGTACATGCGGGCTGCAAGTTGCCATGAATGAAGTTCACCGGGTTGTTGATTTCGTGGGCAACGCCTGCCACCATTTGCCCAAGACTAGACATTTTTTCGGCTTGAATAATCTGCGCTTGGGTTTTTTGTAGCTGAGTGAGCGTATCGCTGAGTTCTTCTGACTGCTGTTTGAGCTGTGTTTCAGCGGCTTTGCGATTACTAATATCTCGCATAATCGAAGAAAACCGTTCTGTAAGGCCCGCTTCTGACTTGTGGCTAATAATCACATGAGACACCGGAATGTCTTGCCCAAGACAATTACGAATCATCGATTCACCTGACCAAATCCCTTCTTTTCTAGCTGTTGGCAGTGCTTCGGAAATCAACATATTAGCCATCTCAGGACGAACCAAATCAGTCAGATTAAGCAGCCCTACCTGTTCTGGTGAGGTATTGAACATACGCTGACCGGATTGATTGAGATAGTAGTGACACCCAGAGGCATCGGTAATACCGACAATGTCTGGCGTCGCCTCTAAGATAGCCAGGAGTCTTGCTTTTTGGTCCTCTGCTTCTTTTTTTTCGGTAATGTCTTCAATGATGCCAAGAATGCCGAATACGTCGCCATCGGCATCATGTAGCGGAATTTTGCTGGTCATAAGCCACGCCTGGCGATTATCCGCCTGTAGCTGGGGCTCAATAATGTTTAGCTCGGGCTGGTTAGATTCTATGATGCGCTGATCGCAGGCAACAAACCAATCACTTTCTTCTTTTTTCCAGGGCATATCATAGTCATTTTTACCGACCATCTCTGCTACAGATTTTCGGCCAGCGATATCAGCAAAGGCTCGATTACAACCTAGATATTGACTGTCGAGATCTTTCCAGAAAATAACGGAGGGCACAGTGTCAATGACTTGTTGTAATACCTCCTTCGACTCTTCTAGAGCAATTTCGGTTTGCTTCTGGTGGGTAATATCTGCCGCTGAAACCAAAAGCTGATGAATATTGCCCAATGCATCACGTATGGGATAGATGTTAAGACGCCACCAAGTATCACGGCCTAATAGGAACAGCTGTTCTTCAAAAACGATGGTTTGTCCTGTCTGTAGGCATTGGTTGTAATGTTGACGATATCGCTCGACTCTTGCTGGCACCAAAGCCTCGCTGAGGCGTTTTCCTTGAAGATCATCGGTTGGCAAAATGCTGTAGTCTACAACGGCCTGATTGAAGGCAATAAAACGAAAATCTGCGCCAGCTTCTAACACGGTGAGGGCATACATCCCATCAGTCATGTCATGCCACACCGCATCGTAAACGGCGATGGGGTCGAGAACGGGGGTGTTATCAACAATAGAATGACTATTTGGCTGGGCTGCAGTTATCACTTGATTCACCTATCTCTTATCTTTTTCTTGTTTTCTTATGCAAATAGACTACTTTTTTATCGTTTCTTGAGGAATATCCATCATAAAATTGTTTGAAAATATAAATTAATAGCTGGACTTAATGTGCCCAAAGCATCGATTAAGGTTGTGCGAGCAATCACAGCTTTTATAATGTTGCGATGGACCTTTTTGAGCACAAGCAGCAGCAGTTGAGCGAATCAGGCGCGCCGTTGGCGGCGAGAATGCGACCGCGATCGCTCGACGAATTTATCGGACAAAGTGCCATCATCGGGCCTGGAAAGCTCCTACGCCGCGCCATCAAGGCCGCCCAGCTCTAATCACTAATTATCTACTGCCAGCCCGGCAACGGCAAAACAACTCATGACAGGATAAATGCGAATACCACCATGGCTCAGTTCGTAGCCATCAACGCGGTACTCGGCGGGGTGAAAGATATTCGCGCCGCTATTGAGCTAGCGCAATCCCACCGGGGCCAGTTTGGGCGACGGACAATTCTATTTGTCGACGAAGTACACCGATTTAACAAAGCTCAGCAAGATGCGCTGCTGCCCTGGGTGGAAAATGGCACGGTGATTTTGAGCGGAGCGTCAACCGAGAATCCTTTTTTTGAAGTGAATAAGGCACTGGTAAGCCGTTCGCGGGTGTTTCAGCTAAAACCGCTGGAGGCGGAAGATCTTAAGGAGATTGTGCAGCAGGCACTGACGGATAAGGAGCGGGGATATGGTGAGCGGGAAATTGCGATCGCAGCCAATGCTCTCGAACACTTGGTCAACGTCGCCAATGGAGATGCTCGCACCGTACTCAATGCCCTAGAGCTAGCCGTAGAAACCACGCCGCCTGATAAAACTGGTGCAATTCAAATTACGCTACCGGTCGCAGAAGATTCCATCCAGCAGCGCGCTGTCCAGTACGACAAAGAAGGCGACGCACACTTCGCTACAATCAGCGCCTTCATTAAAAGCATGCGAGGCTCTGACCCAGACGCCACCATGTATTGGCTAGCCCGTATGGTATATGCCGGAGAAGACGCACGCTATATCTTCCGGCGAATGGTAATTTTTGCCGGTGAAGACGTTGGTATGGCAGACCCGAATGCGGTGGTGGTTGTTGCGGGCTGTGCCACCGCATACGACAGGGTAGGCATGCCAGAAGGGCGGTATCCACTAGCTCAGGCCGCGCTGTACCTAGCAACCGCGCCCAAAAGCAATAGCGCTATGGCCTTTTTCGATGCGTTGGCCGCTGTAGAGAAAGAAAGAGAAGGTGATGTGCCCAACGCAATGCGAGATGCTAGCCGTGACAAGAAAGGATTCGGACACGGCGCGGGATATCTGTACCCGCATGCCTATCGCGATCACTGGGTAGCTCAGCAATATCTGCCGACAAGTTTGCAGGGGCAAGTGTTCTATCAGCCTTCTGACCAAGGCTACGAAGGCGGCATTCAGCTGCAAGTAGCTCGCAGACGAGAAGCGCAGCTGGCCGCACTGGTAGAAAGTAACGCTGAGAGAACAACGCCAGAAGCACTGACCTACGGTCCAACGGATGAACGACAAGATAGGTGGCTACAGCGGGCGACGGGAGTGCTAGGTGAACAGCTGGGAGAAGTGCGCGATCGCATTTTCACCGAGCTAAATCCTCAACGCCATCATCTCCTCCTCGACCTCAACGCCAGCACTGGCCTACTCACCTGGGAAGCCGTGCGCCACGTCCCAGAAGGCGGCGTCTACAGCTGTGCTCACACATCGCAGACCTATGAAGCGATTGTAGAACAGGCAACAATGCTAGATGAGCTGACTAGGCCATCTGTTGTAAAAGTGAAGGCATCGGACTGGATAACAGCGCTGAACGAAGAGAGTTGCGAATCAGAAAAGCCTCTTTTGTTCGACGGGATTGTTGGGCGTAATGCTTTGATGGCGATCGCACAGAAAGAGAAAGCCATCTCCCAGCTAAAAGAATTGCTGCATCCCGAAGGCCAAATTGTCCTGGCTGAATCTGTTCCTTCACGGGGGCAAAGACTCTCTGAGTTAGTGACTTTTGAAAAAGCCGATAGGGCACTTCAGAAGCAATTCGTAGCCGCTGAAGATGACATCTTCAGCCAGCCTAACGATGTAATGGTGAACTGGGATGCATCAGATTTACAGCGAGGATTTGAGCAGGCAGGGTTGAGCTGCGAGATAGAACTCAGCACTTTTCAGACAGAGGTATTGGTAAGTGCGGCTATGCTGAAGCGATGGCTAGGAGATGGTAGCAAGTATTGCGATCGCCTGACTGAGCAAGGTCTTTCGTCTATTGATATTGCTCGCATTCGCGCGTACTTCACTCAGCAACTACACAACAAAGCAGTAGCCTGGACGCGGAGTATCGCGTTTGTAAGTGCGACTCATCCCTAGCTCTGCGTATCGTTAGCTAGAAGAGATTGTTGCATTGAGCACGGCGGCGCTGAGCCAGTACGGTTGCATGTAGTCTGCATTGTTTGCGTGCCGCTAGTTTGCACTGTTGTTTAGCTTACTTTTATTACGCATAAGGTGCTGAAAATAGCTACAGCAGTAGGATTCTGTTGGGAAAACTAAATCAGAATCTTTTGATAACAAACTGATTCATTTGAGTTTTTCCGGAACCACTGTATGAAAGCTGCTTGTTCTAAAACGCTGTCTGGATACCGCATTTTGGAGCGGTTGTACTCGGGTAGTCGCACAGAGGTCTATCGAGCAATGCGTGAGTCAGATAAGCGCGCCGTTGCTTTCAAAGTACTAAAAAATAACTACCCTAGCTTTGATGAGCTGCTTCAGTTTCGTAACCAGTACACCATTAGTCAGCAGCTGAGTCACCCTGGGCTAGTGGCCACAGAGGCACTGGTGCCGTATGGAAATTCTCAAGCGCTGGTGATGGAGGCTTTTGAAGGGCGATCGCTCGCTGACTACGCCGAATCCAAACCGTCTGCAAAAGGAAATTCTGAGAAACGCGATCGCTCAGCACTGAGTCTCATTCAATCGCTTTCAATCGGGGTGCAGCTGGCCGTTATTTTGCACTACCTGGCGCAGCAGCGGGTGATTCACAAAGACATTAAGCCTGCCAACATTTTGATCCACCCAGAGAGCAAGCAAATCAAGCTGATTGACTTTGGTATTGCCTCGCTGCTTCCTCGTGAAACGCAAGAGATTAAAAATCCAAACAGCTTGGAGGGGACGCTGGCCTACCTAGCGCCTGAGCAAACTGGGCGAATGAATCGTGGGATTGACTACCGCACCGATTTTTACGCGCTGGGGATGACACTGTTTGAGCTGATGACGGGGAAGCTGCCGTTTCAGGCAACAGATGCCATGAGCTGGGTACATGCGCATATTGCCTGTGCGCCGCCGCTAGTGAGTGACTTGGCACTGGTGCCACCAGAGGTGTCGGCGATTGTCGCGAAGCTGATGGCGAAGAATGCGGAAGATCGCTACCAGAGTGCGCTGGGGCTGAAGCACGATTTGGAGACTTGCCTGTATCAGCTGAAGGATACGGGCAGTGTAGAGCCTTTTGAAATCGGGCAGCGGGATGTGTGCGATCGCTTCACCCTGCCCGAAAAGCTGTATGGTCGTAGCGCCGAAATTGAAACCCTGCTGAATGCTTTTGATCGCGCTAGTGCGGGTAGCGCAGAGAGCATGCTAGTCGCCGGATTTTCAGGCATTGGTAAAACCGCTGTCATCAACGAAGTCCATAAGCCCATCACTCGGCAAAATGGCTACTTTATCAAAGGAAAATTCGACCAGTTCAACCGGAATATTCCGCTGTCTGCATTTATTCAAGCGCTTCAGCACTTGCTCAAGCAGCTATTGTGCGAATCGGACGAACAGCTAGCGCAGTGGAAGCAAGCCATTCAGCAGGCAGTCGGTGAAGATGGCCAGGTGCTGGTAGATGTGATTCCTGAGCTAGCGCGGATCATTGGCCCACAGCCGGAGGCGCAGCCGCTTTCTGGGATGGCTGCGCAAAATCGCTTCAATCGGCTTTTGCAGCAGTTTATTAGCTTATTCACCACGGCGGCCCATCCCCTTGTGCTCTTTTTAGACGATTTGCAGTGGGCAGATTCGGCCTCATTGCAGCTGATGCAGCGACTGCTAGAAAATGGAGCTTATCTGTTGCTTCTAGGTGCGTATCGAGATAACGAAGTCTCGCCGACTCATCCTTTCATGCTGACAGTAGACGCGCTAGAAAAGCAGGCCGTGACCGTCAACACGATTACGCTCTCGCCCTTGGACGCCGCTGATGCTAATCAGCTTGTGGCCGACACGCTGCGCTGTAACACCGAACAGTCTGCGCCCTTAACCGATCTGATTTTACAAAAGACGCAGGGCAATCCTTTCTTCAGTACGCAGTTTCTAAAAACGCTCTACGAAGAAAGCTGTTTGGTCTTTAATGCCAGTCAGGCTTACTGGGAATGTGATATTGCTGCGGTGAGGGCGCGATCGCTCACCAACAACGTCGTCACCCTGATGGCGCAACAGCTGCAAAAGCTACCGGCTCAAACTCAAGAGATTCTCAAGCTAGCTGCCTGTATTGGCAACCAATTCGATCTGTCCACCCTAGCAATCGTATCAGAACAGTCTGAACCAGACACGGCTGCCGCACTGTGGAAAGCACTTCAAGAAGGATTAGTATTACCCCAAAGCGAAGTCTACAAGTTCTACATCGGAGAAACGAGTGTCGCTAGCAAAGCGCCTGCAGAGACCAGCAACAGCGCAGTTAGCTACCGCTTCTTACACGACCGAGTGCAGCAAGCAGCCTACTCTCTGATTCCAGCAGCTGACAAACAACAAACACATCTTGAAATTGGCCGCTTACTGTTGGCAAATACAACAAAATCAGAAAGAGAAGAACAGCTTTTCAACATTACAAATCACTTGAATGTGGGGAAAGCGCTCATTACAGCGGTGGCAGAGCGACAGACACTGAGGGAACTAAACCTAGCAGCGGGGCAAAAGGCAAAGCTAGCCACCGCGTACCAGGCCGCGACAGAGTACTTTGCTACAGGAATAGAGTTGCTAGGCGATGACTGCTGGCGATCGCAGTATCAGCAGGCTCTTTCCCTATACGAGCAGGCCGCCGAGGCCACCTATCTAAACGTAGACTTTCCAGCTTGCGAAGCCCTGACCCAAGTCATCCTTTCTTCTACCCAAATACTGCTGGATAAAATCACTACTTATGAGATCCAGATCCAGTCTCACTTAGCACAAAGCCAGCTTACAGAAGCGATTGAACTAACGCTGGAAGTCCTCAAACAGCTCGGCATTGATCTCCCCAGCGAGCCCAACCTGGCACAAACGCTGCTCAGCTTTAGCCAAACCAAGCTATCGCTCCTGGGTAAAACAACAGACGACTTGTTGCAGCTACCCAAGATGACCCATCCTGAAAAGCTAGCAACCATGCGTATTCTTTCGAGCGCTATGTCAGCCGCTTTTACTGGCGCGCCAAAGCTGTTGCCGCTACTGGTTTTTCAGCAGGTAAAGCTCTCGGTAAAGTATGGAAATATGCCGCTGTCTGCTTTTGCCTACGCTTGGTATGGCACTATATTGTGCGGCGCGTTTGCCGATATTAAGAACGGCTATCAGTTTGGTCAGCTCGCCTTGGCGGTTGTAGATCGCTTCCAGGCAAAGAATTTGCGCTGCAAAACTCGCTTTATGGTGGAGACGTTTGTCAATCCTTGGAGCGCTCACACTAAAGAGACTATTCCAGCCCTTAAAACAGCCAATCAGCAGGGTTTAGAAACGGGTGATTTGGAATATGCGGCCTGGTCGGCGCTACTATATGCTGAGCATAGATACTGGATTGGGCAAGACTTTACAACGCTAGAAAAGACTTTGGCGGAGTATGCCGAGGCGATTGGTGCGACTAAACAGACCAATGCTTCGGTGTATATGAGTATTTATCGGCAGGCGGTAGAAAACCTGAGCGGTAAGGTGAAAGATCCGTATTTGTTAGAAGGTAGCTATTATTCGGCAGTAGAACAGATCCCAGTTCATTTGGAGACAGGCGATCTCACGGGACTCTACACCTCCTACACTATACAACTACAGATCCGCTCTATTATGGGCGACTTAGCGGGCGCAGTAGACGTCGCGAAAAAACTAGAGCCTTACGAAGAGGCCGGTACTGCGCTGTTTATGAATACTACGCTGTACCTACATCAGGCGCTGACGTTGATATCGCAGGCGGAGCGATCGCCCAAAAAAGAAAAACAATCGCTGATGAAGCGCGCCGCCAAAAGGCAGAAAATGCTGAAAACCTGGGCCAAGTTTGCGCCGATGAATGTGCTGCACAAGTGGCACTTGGTGGAGGCAGAGCGTTGCCGGGTGGTAGGTGATGCTGATAAGGCGATCGCAGCCTACGACCTAGCAATATCCGGTGCCAAAGCAGAGGGCTACAGCCAAGACGAAGCGATCGCCAACGAGCTAGCCGCCAAGTTTTATCTTAGCCAAACCAAAAATGACAAAAGCCAAGAGCAGAATGCTGCCGACTACATGCAGTCCGCTTACTATGCCTATGCTCGCTGGGGAGCCAAAGCCAAGACTGATGCTTTAGAGGGCCGCTACTGCGACTTGCTACAGCCAATTTTGCAACAGACATCGCAGCCGCCGCTTACGCTAGAAGAAACCATCTCAGCGGCAGCGATGCCCAATGGGCTGTTGCCCTTTATCTCAACGGCTAGCCAACGCTCCGATACAGACCACAGCCTTAACCTCAGCCGTCAAAATCTCAATGAATCACTAGATTTTTCAGCCGTGCTAAAAGCCTCACAGGCACTCTCTGGCACGATGGACCTCAACGACCTGATACGGCAACTAACTGAGCTTATCTTGAAAAATTCGGGAGGCGATCGATGCGTCCTGATGCTGCCAGAGGAAAAAGGACAGTGGAAGATTAAGGCGATCGCAAATACAGAAAGTGTTGATCTATGCTCTGAGCATATCGAAGCCTACAGAATCATTCCCCTCAAGCTAATTCAATACGTCAAAACCACCCAGGAAACAATTGTTATCGATGACCTAAAAACTGACTTACCTGTCGTCGATAGCAGACTAAAACAACAAAATCCCAAAAGCCTCCTTTGCCTCCCCATGCTCAATCAAGGCAGGCTAATCGGCATTTTGTATCTTACCAATCAATTCACCAGCGGCGTCTTTACCGATGCCCGTATGCTGGTGCTGAACTTTCTGTGCGTACAGGCGGCTATTTCTGTAGAGAACGCTCGCCTGTACGAATCGGCGCAGAACTATGCAAGGCAGCTAGAAGACTCGCAGCTACAAACCATTCAAAATGAGAAAATGGCGACCCTAGGTAACCTTGTTGCTGGCGTCGCACACGAAATCAACAACCCGATCGGCTTCTTAAATGGCAGCATTAAAAATGCCAGCACTTACCTACAAGATTTACTAGAACATATTGAGCTGTACCAGGCGGAATACCCGAACCCAACAGAAGCGATTCAAGACAGTGCCGAAGAACTGGATATAGACTTTGTGACGCAGGACTTTGAAAAGCTACTGAAGTCGATGAAAGGCGCTACCGACCGCATTAAAGGCATTAGTACGAGCCTACGCACCTTCTCGCGGGCTGATACAGAGCACAAGGTCAGCGCCAACTTGAATGAGGGGCTAGACAGCACGCTGCTGATTTTGAAGTATCGGCTGAAGGCCAATGAATACAGACCGGCGATTCAGGTAGAGACAGACTACTGCGAGCTGCCTAACGTAGACTGTTTCCCTGGTCGGCTCAATCAGGTCTTCATGAATTTGCTGGCGAACGCGATCGACGTTTTTGATGAGGTGGCGCAGCAGTCCTCTTTTGCAGAGATGAAGGAAACGCCTCAGGTGATTACTGTGAAAACAGCTGTATTGAGTGAGAAAAACGCGATAGAGATTTGTATTAGTGACAATGGAAAAGGAATGAGTACGGAAGTGAAGGAGAGAATTTTTGACCGCTTGTTTACGACGAAGGCGGTGGGTAAGGGCACTGGGCTAGGGCTGGCGATCGCGCATCAAATTGTGGTGGATAACCACGGCGGCCAACTCGACGTACGCTCGGAAATGGGTAGGGGCACAACCTTCTCCATTCGTCTACCAGTGACTGTCAGAACTTAATTTCAGGGGTGTTTCAGGGGTGTTTGAGCAATCGGCCGAGAGTTTCGTGCTCACTAACCCTAAGCTTAAAATTGCTTTCTTCCCAGCTCAGTACCATCGCTTCTCACCACAACGTAGTCATAGTTACGCTCGGCGACTTCCCAGTACCGCTGCAACCTGTCGTAGTCAAAGTTGCTAGGCACATTCACCTCAAAGTAGCCATGCTCTGGCACCCAAGCAATCCACCAGCCATAGTCCGCATAGTCTGCCACGTAGCCAACCGAATTCCAAAAGCCTAGCCGCACCGCTTTCTCGACCGAGGGCGCTATTGGGAAGTTCACCTGTCGCCAACTAGGCTGACCCGCGTTACGCAGCGGCCCTTCAGAAGAGTTCTGCGGGGTACCGCTTTCGGTGTTGTAATACCACTCGAACCGATCTAGCTCAGTGAGCAGCGTGAAGCGAGTGCAGCCATCGTACACCGATTCAATCTCTCGACCGTCACTGGCAACAACCTCGAAAGGTGGCGTGCCAATGCCTTCACTCATGCCTTCGTTAGAGTATTTGTACTCAGTCTCCTCTGGCGTTAGGTAATCTTCGATGCTGAAGTTAAGCAACTCGTCGAGCACTTGTCCTTTGATCTCTGCCTCCAGTGTGTCGAACGCCTCCGGTAGAAAAAATGTTCTGTCGACGAGTCGATCAACGACCTGTGTATTGCCCCAAGGATGAGTTTCGCTGGATTGAAACTGCGCAAAGTGGCTGTCCATAGCAGGTTGATACCAGTCGACAGAGCCTACCGGGGTGGAGCAGTTGGCAAGGGCAGGGATAGCTGAGACCGCCCACAGTAAGGCCCCACCACCTGCGACCATTGGAGCCTTTAATATCTGCGTAATTTGTCGCTTCATAGCTATGCTGCTCACTTCAGTCCATCCATTAATTGTAAGCAAACCCAATAAAGCACCCTTTATGGCTATCAAGCTAGTTCGAGTGTTTTTCGCACGTTGTGAAGCGCATGTTACAAACAGACGCGAAAAGCGGGGCAAAGCGACAGTAGATATCACTGCCACCGTGCAGAAGTGTTGCTGAGTTTAAACAATCCGCTACGTTAGGTTACATCGCTTAGTTAATTCGTGACACAACCCTGAAGGAAATGTGTTTAAATTGGCGTTTTAGTTTTTTTTCCGCTGAAATCAAATGAGCAGGCAAATTAATATTGCCACACCTTATTTTGATCTCAATTTTTGTCCTTGGCCGTTGATCTGGCCCGCACACACTACTCCTTCAATCATCTATGGCTGTTTTAAAAGTTGGCATTAACGGATTTGGCCGCATTGGTCGTTTGGTATTCCGGGCAGCGGTCAATAACCGCAATATTGAGTTTGTGGGTATCAATGACCTGGTTGCCCCAGAGACGTTGGCCTACTTACTAAAGTATGACTCTACGCACGGCGCGTTTCCGGGTGAGGTAGAAGCCCGCGACAACGGCATCATTGTGAATAATCGCTTTATTCCCTGCACATCTATTCGCAATCCTTCCGAGCTGCCTTGGGGCGAGATTGGTGCAGACTACGTGGTAGAAGCCACTGGCCGATTCACAACTCATGACACTGCCAAGGCACACCTGGAAGCGGGTGCTAAGCGTGTGATTATTTCTGCGCCTACAAAGAGCCCTGGGGAAGTGCAGACATTCTTGGTTGGGGTGAATCATCAGACCTTTAATCCGAATAGCGATCGCATCGTTTCCAACGCCAGCTGCACCACTAACTGCCTAGCCCCCATCGCTAAAGTCATCAACGACAACTTTGGTCTAAAAGAAGGTTTGATGACCACTATCCACGCATCTACAGCGACTCAGTACACTGTAGATAGCCCTTGCAACAAGGATTTGCGCAGCGGTCGCGGTGCCAGCCAAAACTTAATTCCAGCGTCTACTGGCGCAGCCAAAGCCGTCACCCTAGTGCTCCCTGAGCTAAAAGGTAAGCTCACTGGCATGGCGGTACGCGTACCCACTTCCGACGTATCTGTCGTAGACCTCACTTTCCGCACAGATAAGGCAACTAGCTACGCTGAAATCTGCGAGAAGATGAAAGCCGCTTCTACTAACGGTCTTCGTGGCGTCTTGGGCTATACCGAAGAGCCTTTGGTTTCTTCTGACTTTATCGGCGATCCTCGCTCCAGCATCTTTGATGCCAAAGCAGGCATGGAGCTAAACGAGAACTTCTTCAAGATTCTCTCCTGGTATGACAATGAGTGGGGCTACTCCAACCGGGTGATGGATTTAATGCTGTATATGGCGCAGACAGAAGGACTGCTCACAGCTGAGCCTCTGCCTGCTAGCAGCGTTGTTGCTTCTCTATAGGGCAATAGTCCTCCACTGTAACTGCTGTCGAGTTGCTTAGGACACTATCATCGGCTGAAACCGTTACACAGTAACAGGTAACTCGACCAGCAGAGTAAGAATGCATTCTTACTCTGCTATGTCTTCT
>ERZ1740052.308-NODE-308-length-17263-cov-9.519061_pt1 | contig 17263 bp, 13 predicted proteins | sample MGYA00581750_ERZ1740052 | MGnify/ENA primary metagenome ERZ1740052 (study PRJEB43018, sample SAMN04849743) | marine metagenome | isolation source: floating plastic debris | place: Pacific Ocean | collected 2008-08-30 | study: EMG produced TPA metagenomics assembly...
GCTCTTTTTCGATTAGGGATTCCAGTCATCAATCTTTCTACAAGCTGCTTTGGAGTTAAATCTGGATTTTCTTCTAAAGTATCTCTAATTACGATACTAGCAAAAGGTCCTACAAAACTGCTAAATTCTCTGCGACAAGAATCTAGAAAATCTGGGTGAGTAATTGCAGGGGTAGTTGTCAAACTTGAAACTGATTGATTTAGCTTTGATGGTTGTTCTGTTTTATATTTTTTCAAAAGTTTGATATGACTTCTAAAACTTTCTGCTCTTTGTGGATCTGGAATTTTTTTAGCTAAAACTTCGACTAAATCTTTGGGCATTATATCGGGATTTTCTGTCACAGTTTGTTCCATCACAATACTAGCTAAAGGCCCAACAAAACTAGTAAGCTGTTGCTGGCAATAATCTACAAATTGTGGATTTTGAGAAACTGGTATTTGTCCGAATTGTTCAAAATTATTTTCATTAACCGCATTCTGCTGCTCGTTCTGCCGAGTTTTTCTTGGTAATATACTTGAAAAAATGCCACCGAATGACATTTTTTTTGGCTTCAAGTTATTGTTAGTAACCGTCTGGTTAACATCAGTGTTATCACTTGGATTATTCTCAAGCTCTACTATTACTTCCTTTGCCGATTGATAACGTTGGCTGGGTACTGATGACAACATTCTGTTAAGAATGCCAGCTAAAGAGTTACTAACTTTGACATGAGATTGCCAATCCCAGTTGAAAGAATCATCTATTAATACATTCGGCATTTTCCCAGTAAAAAGAATCAGGGCACTAACAGCAAGTGCGTACATATCGCTTGAGGGAAAACACAGTCCCATACGCAATTGTTCTGGTGGTGAATAACCAATTTTTCCTACTACCGAACCTTGTCTAAAGAATTGCGAAGAACTACTTGAAAATATTTGGGTAAACTTCTCTTTAACAACTCCAAAATCAATCAATACGGGTTTGGATTGATTATTGGGAAGCATCACATTTTCTAATGAGATATCGCGGTGAATAATATTACAACTGTGAATATATTCTAAAACTGGCAGCATATCCAAAAGCCATATCCTTACTTCCGCTTCCGAAAATGGCTTTCTAGTATTAGTAAGACGCTCGTCTAATACTTGTAGATAAGTTTTGCCGTCAATGTATTCCTGAACGATAAACAGTTGTTGGTTGTGAGTCAATAAAGCCAAAAACTGAGGAATTTGCTGATGTTTTATTTGATATAGTACTTTTGCTTCCCGTTCAAATAGTTCCTTTGATTTACTAATTACGCTGGTACTTTGGGAATCTGGCAAAAACTCCTTGAGAACGCAGGGTTCGTTAAAACGCTGAGTATCCAAAGCCAAATAAGTTCTACCAAACCCACCTCTTCCCAGAGTTTTCTGAATTAGATAACGATTATTGATTAGAGTTCCTGGACTAATTTCAGCATTCATTTTAAAGTTATTATTTAGCTATTTATATGATTTCTAATTAAATAGAGATAAATTGTTTAAGTTTATGCATCGAATTGTACCTGAAATATTATAAATTAAGAAGGAATTAAAGGAAAGGTTTTAGTATTAAATCACACATTCTTTAAAAATTAGTATATTCCTCATACATTATTTTGCCAAATAAAGAGTAACTTTAGCTTCAAATTTATTGATGATTATCCTTGTAATGGGCGTATCTGGTTCTGGTAAAACTACCGTCGGTGAAAAACTGGCAGAATCCTTAGGTTATAAATTTGCCGATGCTGACGATTTCCATCCGCAAGAGAATATTGACAAAATGCGAAACGGTATCGCTTTGAATGATACAGATAGGCTACCGTGGCTGCAACAAATGCAGGATGTCATCAAACAGCGCTTGTCAGAAAATACAAATATAGTTATAAGCTGCTCGGCTTTGAAAGAAAGTTATCGTCAAATGCTTTTAATAAATCGGGAATCTGTAAAGCTGGTTTATCTCAAAGGTTCATTTGAATTAATTCACAAACGCTTAAAAGAACGATTAAATCACTTTATGGGCGAAAAACTTCTTAAAAGTCAGTTTAATATCCTTGAAGAACCTTTAGACGCGATTACGGTAGATATTTCACAGCCGCTTGAGGTGATTGTGCGGGAGATTGTAAATAAATTGTAGAAACCTCTCTCCAAACCTCTCTCCAAACCTCTCTCCTACAAGGAGAGAGGCTTTATCTTACTCCCCTTCCCTTTTAGGGAAGGGGCAGGGGGTTACGTTTCCGAGATGCTGGTAAATAAGTAGGAAATCTGACAAAACTACTCTGCAAAACTACCAGATTTAATCTTGTTTTTTTGGATAATTTGCCGATATAAAGCATCATAATTATCCACACAAGATTCCATACTAAATATCTCTTGAAAACGCTCTCTAGCAGCCTTGCCCATTTTAATTGCTTGATGGGGGTTTTCTAAACAAAAAGCGATCGCCTCACTCAAAGCGGTAACATTGTCTTTATCGATTAACATTCCTGTTTGTTGATTAATGACTAATTTTGGTAAGCCATCAACATTAGTAGCTACTATGGGGCGAGACATTTGCGCGGCTTGCAAAGCTACCAAGGGTAATCCCTCAAATCTGGAAGGAAGCAATACCATTGTCGCTTCATTGAGTAAGGCGGGTACTTTTTCAGGTGCGACTAAACCTTTAAAATCAACAGCAGTTTCTATACCTAATTCCTTGGCTTGGTTAATTAAGTTAGTTTTTTCGGAGCCATCTCCAGCAATAACTAAACGTATCTGAGGAAAACGTTTTAGTAAAGAAGCAAAAGCATCTAACGCCACATCAAAACCCTTTTGGGGAACGAGTCTTCCCAAACACAATAATGTAGGAGCATCGAAACAAGGAGTTTTCGGGTGGAGATTTGGTAATTCTAAGCCATAGTAAACGACAGAAGAATGGGGAGTAATTTCTGGTATATAATCACGCATCTTATCCAAGCCTTGAGGAGAGACAGTATTCACCCAATCGCTGTTTTGCAGGATTTTATAGAGAAAAGATTGAGGTGATGACAAAGAGGCGGATGGTACAGCGTGAATTGTAGTTAAGGTAGGAGATAGATAAGCCTTCATCGTTTGTAGATGAAAATAGCTAGTTGCACCAAAGTGTAAATGAACTAAATCTGGTTGGAAGTCTTGCTTTAATTGGGCTATTTGTTTGCAGATAGTAATGGATTGTTTGAGATTGCGTTTTTCTAAAGCTTCCCAGAAATTAAAGCGATAAACGGGAATATTATTATCCAAGCTTTTATCGGCAAGTTGAAATTGACGATGAGAAGTAACTATGGCTACTTCATGACCTAGTTTTTGCAGTGCGGGTATGAGTTTGGCACTAAAAACCTCGACTCCACCGACGTGAGGTGAATACAAATCTATCCAATATAAAATTCTCATAGTTTGTCTAATTTCGATTGTATATTTTTGGTTTTCTCGATCTCAAATTATTTATGGCTATTTATTGAACTTCTTTTATTTGGTTAGCTGTGAGAGTATTGTTTAGGTAAAGAAGTACTCGATAACCGCTATGAAGTTTTTCACGTATGGCTTCAATATCTTTAGTAGCAGGCTTTAATTCCTGGAGGGTTTTAATCCATTTCTGAGTACAGGATTCATGGGAATAAGAATTAACAATCTTTGCTCGCGCTCGAAGAGATATTTGCTGCCAAAGTTGAGGATTATTCTGAAGACGTTTAACAGCTTCGATAAAACTATCGTTTCTATCTTTTACTAATAAACCCGTAACTCCATCTTCAATCAATTCGGGAATACCACTGCGGATATCCAGACAAATTGGTACTAAACCACAAGCCATTGCTTCCATTAAAGCTATCGGTAATCCTTCATAATCAGAAAGTAGCACTAGAATTTGAGCTTCTAACATGACATTTTGGATTTGGGAATTGTCTATTTCGCCGCCAAATAGAATAGGTAAGTTGCCACCTTTTTCAATAATGATTTCGACTGCATTATGCTTGTCTGCACCATTACCATAAATAATAGATAAAGTATTAGGAATTTCCTCCACTGCTCGACACATAGCAGCAGTTACCTGAGAAATTTGTTTTTGCTCTTCTACTAAACGCCCCACATAAATCAATTTCATTGTTTCTTGGGATAGTGAAGCAGCTTTCTGGGGAATAGGTACACCGTAAGGAATAAATTCTATTTTGGTTTCTGTTTCACCAAAACTACGAGCGTATTCAGTTAAGAAATCTGAGACGCAAACTAAGGTAGAAAGTTGTTCCGAAGCATTACCAAAAACAAATTTTTGTAGTACTGAGCGATAATAGTTATCGTCAGAATGTAATATTCCCACAGTAGGGATTCCTGCTTTTTTGAGCCAACGCCCAGCATATAATCCCACCACTGATAAATTAGTCACAAATACATCTGGTGGTTGTTTTGCAACTTCAGACAGTAACCAGCGTATTTGTTCAAACATCGGATTGTGACAAAATATGGCTTTACAGGAGAAACCCTTACTCTGTAAATCTCGCCAGCAAGGGCAATTATCGAGGGAATTACTATCAATAAAAAAGAGAATTTGGCATTCTATTCCAGCAGCTTTTAAATCTGGTAAAATTCTTCTTAACCAAGAATTTGGTCCTCCTGTAAAACCCGGAGCATCATAAGTAGAAAAAGTGATTTTCATTGTTTTAGAATTGAATTAAAATTGCTGTTTTTTTTAGTTGTAAATTTTTTACACGAATAGATTTTCGCCGTTATCTTGTGGTTTGTATCCCAGCAGTTTTTCGGCATTACTGATATCCCAAAAACGACGGGTATTTCCTGAAATAGCATACAAAATTTGAAAGCCTAAATTATCCCGTTGGATAATTAATTCAACTAATTGAGCTAAGTCTCGGGGACTACACCATGTTTGTGCAATACGAGAATGGGAATTTTGTGCTTGAGCATTATTTTTAAATGAACCAATGCGGAGACAAACGATGGACATCTGGTATTTATCTGCAAAGAAACGTCCCAAAGCTTCACCAAATACTTTACCCACTGCATAGAGAGAATCAGGCCTCACCGGCATATCTGGAGTAATTATTGGCTCTTTTTCTACTTCCAGCCAACCAGAAACATGATTAGAACTGGCATAAATAACTTTAGGGATTCCCGATTGTCGGGCTGCTTCAAAAACATTGTAAGTTCCACCGATACTGCTATTGTAAACATCATCCCAAGGCTGATGGAGGCTAGGATTACCAGCAAGATGGATAACTACATCTACCGATTTCATTGCTTTTTGTAATGCTTTAAAGTCAGAAATATCCACAAGCCAAAAATCCTTTGCATCAGGGATAGGCTTAATGTCGAGACAGCGAATTTTGTAAGATTTTTCCAAATATTGGCGTAAAGATTTACCAATTTGCCCTGCTGCACCAGTAATAAGAATTCTCTGCATTTGAGAATTTGAGGAAAATGACCAAAACTTAGACGAATTAAAAATCTTATCCTTAATTTTACTTTCTGGATTGTTAGCATCTCTTAAATAGTTTAAAGACTTTAGCAACTGTTCGTATGAATCATAATGACTTGGATTTAAATCAACAGCACATGATAAAGCTTTAACTGCTTCTTGCCATTTCTCTAGCTTAGCTAGAGCAATTCCTAAATGATAGTACGACCAAAAGAAATTTGGATTTAATTCTAAAGCTTTCTTGAGATTTTCGATAGCTTCTAACCATCTTTTTTGTCTGACAAAAATTTCTCCTAAATAAAAATAAGGCTGAAAGATATCGGGATTTAAATCAATTGCATGGCGACAAGCTACAATAGCTTCTTCTAAAGAATCTAATTTAATTAATACTTCGGCTAAAAAGTGATATACCCCAGAGAGATTCGGAGAATTTAGCTTTATTGCTTGCTGGTAGCTATTAGCAGCTTCTAACCATCTTTCTTGGTCAGAAAAAAGTCTTCCCAACTTATAATATAGATCGGGATTATTGCCATTGAGAGCAATTTTACTTTGATAATATAAAATTTTGCTCCTTGGCCAATTAATTTTATTCAATAACTGCGATCGCATTTTTGTAAACAATTCTATAATCCTCGAATTATTTCAAGACAAAAGCTTGTTTGCAGAATCTAACCATTGTGTTGCATAACCACCAAAACGGGCACTCAACTGTTCGAGTTCTGGATAATAAAATTTTGCTAAATATACACTGAGTTCTTGAGGAATTTTGTTTTTGTAATCTTCAGCATAGGAGTTAGTTGCCTTAGTATTAATTTGCTGCATATAATCTGAATATGATTCTATATTTAAGAATTTACATATTCGATGAATAAACTGTTGAGGTTTTTTAGCAAGTTGATCAAAAAAACAAATTAAAAATTGTCCTTCTGGATAATAAAACTCCCAGGTTTCAAGAGTTTTTAAATAGTTACTCCTTTTTCTAGATCCCCGACTATTAAAGTGATTAATAAAATCTCGATCGCATAAAGAAGCAAAATTACGATTTTCTTGACTAAAATCCATTCGAGCATGAGACCAGGCTCTATCAATAGGATTCCGCAGGATAAAAATTATTTTTACCTCTGGCATTATTTGATAAATATGCGATACAGAATCTTTATTAAGTGCAGAATAATCTGGTGTTATTTCCCCAGTGATTTTCTCTGGTATAGAGCTAAAAATATCACTATATAATCTATCGTTATTTAAATTATAAAAATCGTCTAAATAGCTGATAATTTTGACCAAATTACCATCGGCTAAATGAGATTTTATTTGTTTTTTGAATATGGGATTTCGCCACTCATCCAGAGATTTTTTTAACCAAAAAGGAACTGAATGAGGTCGTAATAATCTACGCAGTAGATTGTGATTTAAAATTCTTTCTCTAGAATCAAAATAATGAAGCTCTTTAACATCAGGTAAACCAAGATCGGGATGTTTTTTTAAGTTATCATATAGCCAAGTAGTGCCAGCTTTTTGCGCTCCTATACAAAGAAAATCAGGAAATCTGTGATTTTTGTTCATAAGTCAAGATTTAATACGATAGTTTTTGGCTTGGGTTTCAAACAAATCGGCATAAATTCCCCTTAATTCCATCAATTGTTGATGAGTACCACTTTCGACAATCTCTCCGCGAGACATGACATAAATGCAATCTGCCATTGTCACTGTAGATAAGCGATGAGTTACCAAAATTGCTGCCTGGTTTTCAATTAATTCGCGGAATTTGCGAAACACGTTTTCTTCAGCTTTGGGATCCATTGCACTGGTAGGCTCATCTAAGACAATAACTTGGGAATCTCGTAAAAATGCCCGTGCTAAGGCGATTTTCTGCCATTGCCCGCCACTAAGCTCTTCCCCATCGCCAAATTGTTTACCTAAGATTGTTTGATAACTTTTATCTAGGCTTTGTATTACCTCATCTGCACCAGAGCGACGAGCCGCACTCAGCACTTTTCCATCGTCAGGAGAAAGCTCGATATTGCCAAACCAAATATTATCTTGAGCGGAAAGATTGTAATGGACAAAATCCTGAAAAATGACGCTAATTTGACGATGTAAATCTACTGTTGCTACATCTTTAATGTCTATCCCATCAATGGTAATGCTACCGCTGCTAACATCATATAAACGGCACAGAAGTTTAATCAGCGTGGTTTTTCCGGAACCATTTTCTCCTACCAGAGCTATAGTTTGCCCTGGTTTAACAGTTAAATTGATATTTTTAAGAGCGATGCGAGATGTACTGGGATAACAGAAACTAACATCTTTAAACACTATTCCATTACCTATTGCTTGAGGAATGAGTTGAGGATTTGTTGCTTCGATTAGCTTGGGTTTTATTGCTAAAAATTCGGAGAAATTAGCCAAAAATAAATTATCTTCGTATAAATAAGACAAGTTACCAATTAATCCACTCAAAGATTGTTGCCCTCTTCGCAATGCTTGGTGATAAAGCACTAAATCACCAATTTTGAGAATACCTTGAACGGTTTGATAGATTATAAACCCATAAGCGCTTAAAACCATCACTCCGGAAATACTTTGCACAGCTAAATTTACTGCCGAGCGCTGTTTGAGAATCTTCAACTGTTCCCGATATAGTTGCTGTTTGAGATTAAGAAACCTTTCGATCAAAAGTGAACCAAGATTGAATAAACGAATTTCCTTTGCAAATCTATCCGTACTCAGTAAGCGTCCAAAATAGTTAGTTTTCCTTTCTATTTCGGTTTTTCGTCTATACCAACGATACATTATGCCTGCATATTTGAATCGCACCAACATCGCAGGAATAGAAGCAGCAAATAAGATTCCCGCAATACTCCAATTTAAAGAGAGGAGCAAACCCAGCATTGCAACCACAGAGATCGTATTTTGAATTACTGCCGTTGCATGCTCTAGAATTTGATTTGGCCGATATTTAGCATCTCTTTGAGCGCGTTGTAAAATATCGTAGTAATGAGAATCTTCGTAACACTCAAAATCTACTTCAATTGCTTTGCGATAAACAGTCGCTTCTACACTATCGACAATCCGCTGAGATTGTGCAGCATTCACCATTTCGTTGAGAGAAATGCAAGCAGTAGTGGTGATGGTGACAACTGCAATCAAAACTAGAAATAAAATAATCTCCTCAAACACAGCAGTTTTATCGCTGACGTTGACACTATCGGCAAGAGTGTCAATTATTAGTTTGGTTAGATAAAGAGATGCTAGAGGCAATAAACCTTGCAATATCAAAAGTATACCCCTGGCGATCGCCCAACCAGGTGCAGCTTCCCAAATAAGTAAAAACGCGCCTTTAAGTTTCAGCATAAAGTAGATTTTTTATTTAATCCTGCTAATACCATTTCTTTATAAAGATGCGCCGAATTTAGCCACCTAACGGTTGGCTTTGTACCAGTAGCTCCAGCCTTCCAGGCTGTTAGCGGAGCGTGTCCGTAAGGACATGAGCGATTCAGCGCAGCCTCATACAGAATTGGTATAACAATTAATATTGACAATTACAATTCCGATAATAGTTTTGATATGGTTTGGGGAATTTGCGGGATATCTGTACCGAGTTCGAGAATGTAGCAAGGAACTTGTTTAACCAACTCTGTCATTCTTTCTAAAGCACTTTCACCTGTTTTGGGTAATTGCAAAATGGTGCTGGGAGCTAAGGCTTTGAGAGCAACTATTGCACTAGCTTTTTTCACCCTAGTGTCTGGCTTACCCGTCACAGTGGGGACAAGAATTGCTTTAATCGGTAATTTATCGACAATTTTTTCGGGAAAGTGTTGATTGATAAAAATCATCGCTTTCTCATCAAAAATCCGATCGCGGTTGCTTATAAATGGCTCTAGATGGGGAAACCGCTCTAAATCTTCTTGCCCTTTGAGTTTCGCTGTATTGTAAAGACTGTAAACGCAAGGCTCGGGTTTTGTTCCCACTAAACAATAATCATCGCCAGTGTAGAATAAATCACTCTTTAGACAAGCTAGAGCAGTACTAGATTTACCAGAGCCACTCTTCCCCACCAAAAGAATACCTCCATCTTTATTACCCACCGCACCAGCATGCACGTATTGCAAATCCCTGTGACTCATCCACCAATCGAGAAGATTTCTAAAAGGTGAACTACGTTCCCAATAAGGCATGTTATCAGCATCGTCTGTCCAATACAACGCCAAGTTTTCTTTTACATCAAGTACATTAAAAAGATTAGAGCCAAGATGGAACATACTTTGAAAACGCTCGCTGTCGTAGCCCTTGATTTCCATGCGAGTATCGAGACGATTCCAACAATCGAAGCGCAGTAAATCCAGTAAACTAGAAGCCATTAAGGGTAGTTTAACCCCAGTAGAAGCACTATCCCAGGCACAAATAGTTAAATCTGGTTGCTCTACAGGTTCGGTTTTAAGATGAGCTAAAGCTGGTGTCAGTTGGGGAATCAAAGCAGAGCCAGCAAATCGCACGCGAATAGTAGCTCCACCTAAATTGTAAAAAGAATCTGTTGAGTCTACGACTTTAACAGCACGCTCGAAACCTAAATAAAAAGTTTGAAAATAATTAACTAAGTCAACTTCATGATAGTCAACTTCACTATAATTACGATTATTCATTTAAACCTCTTCAAGATAATTTCAATTTATAGTCAAAAATTCTGCTTTTAGCTTTCAGAAAATAAACTATCCTCAATAAAATTGATTTCAAAAAAGTTTTTTTCCTACTAACTAAAATTCGATACTTCATTAGCTCGTGATGAGAAACAGGAGCTTGGTGCAAAGCTGGTAAAACCCATTGTGGAATTGAAACTTCAAACAACTCCTGCAACAGAGTTAACATATTTCTCAGTGGTAAGATTACCCGATATCTTTGTGCTTGGCTAACCAACTCAATCCAATTAAAATCTTTTTCCCCTGCTTTGAGAATTATCATCGCATCGGCTAACAAATTAATTTCCACATTTGTATTGCGATAAAAACTTTTCATACACAGATGTAAAAATAAATCCGTTGGATTCAAAATCAATGTTTTAGTATCACCTATCTGAGTGGAAATAGCATTAGCCCAAAGTTGTTTTTCGGTATAATCTTGAGGTAGCGCCCAGAAAAGATGTCCTTGAAGTTGCAATCGAGTACCGAATTTATCTTGCAGTTGAATCAATAAATTTTGCTCGGTTAAAATTGACTTGGATTTATTAATTTGCTTCCAACCCAATTGTGCTAGAAGCTCAAGTACTTTTTCCCCAGATGCAGTATGCACCAGCAAATTAATCTGATACAGCGGATGACAAGGATAATCTTCTTCGTATCCAGCCAGAAATGCTACATCTCCTAATAACATAACTGGAATATCTGAACTTTCCAAAGATTGTAAAATAGTTTGTAACTTCTTTACTAAAAGCTGATTTGCATACCAATTACGCTTAAATATACCTTTCAACCTTGCCATATGAAAGTCTTCAACTCTATGAGCAGATAGGTTGCGATAAAGTTGGCATAATAAAATATTAGATCCAGAATCTAAATTTTCGATATCAACCGACTCTTTCCATGTTTCCCAAGCACCCAGAGCATCTTTACCTTCTAAAACAGAAGCTTTCAGCAATAGTTTTTGCTCTCGGCTTAACCAGTAAAGACCAAGCTTTTTTGATGGATTCATTACTTTCGCGTTGAATAATATGCACTGAATTTACAGTATTTTCGATCTATTTACTATTGCTTCTGCGTCGATCTAAAGAAGCTTTTAGAATAGGTAAATATTCCGAATATGATTTACGTTCGCGGATACCCATATTGGTTTTGTGTAAGCGTCTTTTAGTTACGACTTCCGGAAGCATCAAGCTTTTTAAACTTTGCTCTGAAGCTCGCAGATACCAATCAAGAAAATCTCCGATTTTAATTTGAGAATCGAACCAGCCCACCCGCTCAAAAGCTTCCCTTTTAATTAACATAGTTCCTTTAAAATATCCAGAAATCACTTCAACAGGTATTTGAATACTTTGTTTACTAGCTTCATCTAACTCTGGACTTTTAAATTGTCTAACATGACCAAAAACAGCTTCTAAATCTGGATTACTCTCAAAAGCTCTCATCTGATAACTTAATTTATCAGCTACCCAAAGGTCATCAGAATCCAAAAAAGCAATCAATTTTCCTTGGCTTAAACTAATACCTTGATTAAGAGCAGCACCAGGACCGCTATTTTCTTGAAAGTAGTATTTTATTTGTGGTAAAAAACTTTTAGCTACTTCAGCACTACCATCTGTAGAACCATCATCAATGATGATAATCTCTATTGCTTTGTAAGTTTGAGCCAATACACTTTCAATTGCTTGAGCTAAATATTTTTCACAGTTATAGACAGCAATAATGACAGTAACCAGGGGTTTTTTTTCCATTTCTTGAATTAAAGTTAAACGGTAATATTAGATGTACCCTGGCAAATATCGTTCCTCATTCAAGATCTATTTTACATTCGGCCAACCTGCTGATTCATCTACTTCATGAATTGGATCCAACAGTAATAAATCTTCCATATCTGTGAACTTTTCAAAAGCTGGAGGCTCAAACTTTGGCTTAGTCTTATTAGCGTCGTTTTCGCTTTCTAAAGCAGAAATATTTACTTCCTGATTTGCTTGTATTTCCTCAACGCTAATTAAATTCTCTTGCTCTAACTTACTGATAAATTCATTAACTGTAGCGGTAATCTCTTCTGGAGAGCCTGTATAATTCTGAGCCAAATTCATTAGTATGCCATCGTAAGACATCCCTTTTTCAATTGCACTCCAAACTTCGACTCCAGTTTTCAATAGACTGTAATAATCTCCGCTGTCTAGATTGACAATTACTACTTCGCTATCGATAGCTGCACTAAGAACTTTCGGACTATTGACTTTGAAACTTTTAGATTTAGACATAGATCGGCAATTATAATTGGGCGTGCATTTTTGTGTACAAAATTGGCTTACATAGAAATACTGAATTTCATCTTCATATCCGGAATATCACGTAAACTATAAATTAAAGTAACACACTAAACCGCTATAATTACATCAAACAAAATTGATGTAAGGCATGCTATACAAAGGCTATAAAGCGAATATACAAAAACAACTTAGTAGTATTACTTGTTGTTATATAGACAAATCGTACATAGTATACAAATATAATACAAGTATTGCAAATTACTTAATTAGGCTTACGTAGATAAGTACCTAAGCAAAAATATTTATACATTTCATGAGAGAATATTATTTGTCAAATACGGTACAGCTTTAGCACTCAAACGCAAGAATAACCAATAGGTTAGTTTGACGGCTCCTGAAGGGAATAATTATTATTATCTAGTAATTAATTTAGGAGCCGTAACCCAACATCGTTTTTATTAGAATTGTGGGATATTTGAATTTATCTAAAATTCCGATGTTGTGTTAGGACACGATAACCATTGATTTACGATTAATTTTAAAATTGCCTGCTCGTGTCTAACCCAACCTACCATCGGATAATTGATAACTGATAAAAGGTGCGTTACCCTCCGGGATAACACACCCTACATCAAGAATTAAACTAAATTTAAAATTCCTTCAATGCTCCTGTAAAAACTTTTCTACTTCTTCTGCTGTAGGTTGAGAAGCAATCGCACCAGGTTTCAATGTAGTCAAAGCTCCCGCTGCGCTAGCATAAGCAATAATTTTCTTCACGACTTCTGCATCCTTTAAATTTTGTACTCCATAATTTAAAAGTTGGTGAACAAAACCAGCGACAAAACTATCTCCCGCACCAGTTGTGTCTACTACAGAAACAGAAAAAGACGGAAGTTTATCTTCGTTTTCACCGAGGCAATAAGCACAACCTTTATCTCCATCTGTCACCAATACCCCTTCTAAAGTATTGACGCGATAAGTAATTGCCCCGGCATCGGCAGTATCGAATAATAATTCTGCTTCTTCCTTAGCCAGCTTGAGAAAATCTACTTTTTTAATTAATTCTCGAATTTTGTCGGGAGCAGCTTCGGGATTTTTCCAAAATACATCGCGCCAGTTGACATCGAGCAAAATTTTCACATTGTGTTGGGAAGCTAATTCTAAAGCCCGATAAACTGCTTCACCAGTTTCGGGATAAGCTAATTCTAATGTTCCTATGACTAAAATTTCAGATAAAGCAAATAATTTTTCTGGCAATTTGGCAGCTTTAAGACGAGTATCGGCAAATTCTGCTGTGTCATAATCTTTAAATCCAGAAAAAACGCGATCGCCATTTTGTTTACGGGTAACTAAAACTTCTCTGGTAGGTGAAGAGGGATGGCGCTGCACTCCAGTTGTATCTACACCAACTTCTTCTAAAAGCTTTACTAATTCGTTTCCGGGTTGATCTTCACCTACAGCTCCGATAAACGCAGATGGAGTTCCCAGCTTAACTAAAGCACAAGCAACATTGGCTGGTGCCCCTCCTGGATAAGAAGTCCACGACTCAACTTCACTTAGCGATCGCCCTAACTGATCGGCAAGCACGTCATATAGAATTTCACCCAAACATAAAACACGGGGATTGCTCATTTCCTAACCACTTTTAAAATTTATAAAGAGAAAATCTGTATGAAACCTACACTAATATTTAGCACTGCTAAAGCAATGCTTCATACAAATAAAGAGCAATATTCTTAAATAATTGTTTTCCTTAACTCTTGCATTTTAGGTTTCCCTACAGTAATAACTCTAATTTTATTTACTACATAAAGTTAAAATAAATACTAATATAAAATACTGTATAGGGTAAGACTGAAATAATCAAAAAATCAGTGAGAATCGTATAGCACTAAACAGTTGAAACGCCTACCAGTTAAAGAATCTTCTACAATGGGAAAGAGCGATTGAGTACATTTACCACTAATCGGGAGGATGGAAATTATAATGGCTGGTGGCGAGTCTCAGACCCCTGTTAGTCTGTCAGACAGAGAACTGCAAATAATCGACTTAGTGGCCACTGGCTTAACTAACCAACAAATTGCAGTGAAACTGGAAATTAGTAAGCGTACTGTTGATAACCATATCAGCAATATTCTTACCAAGACACAAACCGAAAACCGAGTTGCTCTTGTCCGTTGGGCTTTGCACTGGGGTAAGGTTTGTTTAAACGACGTTAACTGCTGCAGTATTCCTCAACCGCAGGATTAAACAGCGATGACGAGGGTTATTTTTTGTTCGTTTTGATCGATTGCTGCTAGCTAATCTCCTCACGCTTCACTTTTCGGTGCTCAAGTCATCTCTAAGACGCGCAATCGCAGGGTATTGATCTACGCGCACGCAGCTAGCAGCAATCAATTCCCGTCCGACTAGCAACGGACGGGTCAATTTCTACCTATAAAAATTAAAATTATTTTAAAAATAAAATTTTGTTTAAGAAGGGAATTGGTAATGGGTAATACACATCTCCGGAAAAGAAAAAGACCCCTCTCCCCCCAGAGGGGGAGCGTTTTCTCGTAGAGTACCTCTCCCCCACGCTTGAGAGAGGCTTAAAAACCCCCGTTCCCTGGTAGGGAAGGGGGTAGGGGGCTCGCGGTTTGGGTGTAATTTGAAACCATATAAATGTTTTTCGGAGATGTCTTTATTTTTTATTTATAAACACGCTCTAAGACATAGCAGTTTTCAATTGAGTTTAATACACTCACAACCTCACCACTCTTCTCCTTTCACCCCTCTCCAAGACATCGGAGAGGGGAAGGGGGTGAGGTTAATGTGTATTCCATCCAACCGAAACTGCTATATTCCTGTATTCCTGCTTGCGAGTTTCCCCTCTCCTCCGATGAATTTAATATAGTCTTAATAATCAACAAAAATTAGCAATAATTTCTTTTCCCAAAGGTTACATTGAAAGTGGAATATATCTTACCTATTTAGGTGGGGGAGTGATGAAGAATGGATACCTCAACTTTTACCAAAGGTAGTGACCTATCCTTTGACATTTTTAATTCGGATTTTGTATTAACCTCTCCCACCCAAGATGCCGATTTACTCGAAAGGTTATCTTTTGTTCCTGGGTTAAAAGAAATTTTAATGCTGCGTCAGGTTCACGCTTTAGAACACGCTACAGTATGGATTTTAAGCGAATCCCATAGCAGTGAAACTCAAAAGTTTAGCGAGGGTGAGAATATAGATAATCAGCTTTACAGTGGTTTATCTACAGAAGAAGGATTTTACCTTTATGGTGAAGCCAACATCAGCGATTTGCGACGCGCTGTAAACCTTGCTCTGCAAAGGCTTACCAATGGAGAATGGAATTTAGCCGTACATCCTCGCTGCGGCACAAATGCATCAGTTGCTTTTGTTTTAACAGCCGGATTCGCTCTAGGAATGCATTTATTATTACCCCGAGGACCTATTGAACAACTAATCGGTTTAAGCTTAGCCACAACAACTGCCACCGAACTCGCTCCCGATGTAGGCACTTTCTTTCAGCGTCACATCACCACAGCAATTCCTTTTAACCTCGCAGTCGAAAATATCACCCTCAAGCACGATGCTATGGCACGCAAAGCTTATTTCGTAAAACTGAAATGGAAATAGGGGATTGGGATAATAAGTAGTAAGTAGTAAGTAGCAAATAGCAAGTAGTAAGTAGCAAGTAGTAAGTAGCAAATAGCAAGTAGTAAGTAGTAAGTAGTAAGTAGTAAGTAGCAAATAGCAAGTAGTAAGTAGCAAGTAAAAAACTGACCATTCTGAATTGTTATAGGGCTAAACATTCATTCCCCAACGAACTACTTACAGCATATTTCATGTTAATGAAGTACATTTGGACGGCCATGGATGCCCCGCAGTCGCTACCTACTGCGGAAACCTCCCTACGGGTATCTCCTATGTCCTAAGTCCTTTGGAACATAAAGGTACGGACACGCTACGTTAGCGGAGCGATGCGATAGCATTAGGCAGGAGACGCGCAATACCTACGGTAGCGACCCTAGCCAACCAACGCGACCCAGGAACGCGCTTCGCGCTTTTGTACTCTGTTCGATGCGCCTCCGGCTTACATAGAGCAAACCACGCCAACAGCGAGTGGGGGAGACCCCCTTCTGCGCGCTGGCTCCCCAAGAACAAGCAAGATACCGCAACACGCTGCTCTCCATCCCACAATAATTTTATAATTTACCTCTAATGTGAATTAAAAACCCCATTGCATTACAACAGCCAACCTTCTCGATTTTTCTTAACAAACTATTCACCTTACTTAAAAGTTTATAGGTTTTCAATATTACCTAACACATCCTATATAATCACGCATATAATGAGATAATTACTTACTTTTTCGCTCAAAAGGTATATATAATCGCTCAAAATTTGGAAAAATTTTTTCAGATAGAAATAGCGGGAAATTTTTTTTAAGTAACGCTTTCGTGGTAAGCTATATAATATAAAGTATTTTTAATAATGGTGAGGCTTGCCTTCTATAAAAATTTTGCTCACATCCGATTATAATAGATAAATTATTTAACTACTTTTAGTATCTCATACTTTCACCATAAAAAAATTTAAATCAAATGAAATTAAAAATCAAAAAACACTTTTGAATTATAATTTATAGAATGAGATGGTGTCGTAGGATATTTTAACTCACATTAGAGGTTATTTAATAAATATCAATAAATTGAGATTGCTTTAGAGGCAAGCCGCGAGGAATATTATGACCATTTTGCGATGAAAAATCCAGATATACAGCAAGCGAAAATATCTTGTCCATTCCAAACCTGGGAAAATATTCGAGTTCAAAAATTTCAACATCCTGCGGGAGAAGGTAATTGT
>ERZ1740052.309-NODE-309-length-17142-cov-10.001170_pt1 | contig 17142 bp, 23 predicted proteins | sample MGYA00581750_ERZ1740052 | MGnify/ENA primary metagenome ERZ1740052 (study PRJEB43018, sample SAMN04849743) | marine metagenome | isolation source: floating plastic debris | place: Pacific Ocean | collected 2008-08-30 | study: EMG produced TPA metagenomics...
TATGAAATTAAGTATTTGTAGGGGAGGCAAATTGCGGTGTAGATTTTCTCCCCGCAATATTGCCGTTGCGTTATGGCTTTAGCCTAAGGCACTCAAACCTAGATATTATGGTGCGTTGCGCTACGCGACAACACACCCTACGTGTTTTTCAATAATCTGCGGAGTAAAGTTTGATTCTCAAGGACGTTTTCTCCCCGCAATATTGCCGTTGCGTTATGGCTTTAGCCTAAGGCACTCAAACCTAGATATTATGGTGCGTTGCGCTACGCGACAACACACCCTACGTGTTTTTCAATAATCTGCGGAGTAAAGTTTGATTTGGTTCCCAGGTTCAACCTGGGAACTAGGATTTCGAGGCTCTGCCTCGGGCTACTGAGAATGGTGCAAAATGTGAAATTACCGGTGTACGTTCAAACGCACTAAACCCTTGTTCAGTCTGATTTATCAGACTTTGTGTATAAGAGAGGATAATTTATGAATAGGTTGGTTTTTGAGAATGGTGCAAGAAGTGAGATAATCCTCTGGGTGAGGAGGTTTTGCGGGTAGAGTTACCCGTACAGCGTCCGACTAGTTGTTGTTTTGGTGGGGAAGATTTACAGAATTTGTATATTACTTCTGCTTCTCTGGGGTTGAGTGAGGAGGAGATTCAGAAGAGTTTTTATTCTGGGGATTTGTTTTGTTTACAGATGGATGTAGTGTAGTACTTTTAAACTAAAATAATCAGGCATTGTATCTCCGATCAAAAGGTATTTATTTTCCTTCTAAGTTGCTTTTGACTGGAGTGATTGCGATTGATAAGTTACCTCAAATCCCGGAAACTCTATGGTTGAGAATTTTAGGTAAGGGGGTAATTCAGCAAGCTGCTATTAATGAGGTGATTGCTTTACCCAAAAATAATCCCAAGCGCTCTACTATTTTAAAACTGCTTGCGACTTGGAAGATTAGTATAGAGTTAAGTGGCGAAATTGATAACGAACAAAGGGAATTAATTATGAATTTATCACAAGCTTACTTAGAATGGGAACAAAAAACTGAGCTTCGTGGAGAGCTTCGTGGAGAGCTTCGTGGAGTGGAGCGAGGTAAAGAGGAGGAAAGACGACAAATTGTCGAAAATTTTCTGTTAGCAAGATTTGGTGATGTTGATGAGCAGTTAGCAGCAATTATTGGACCTATATTGAGTTTATCGCCACAGGAATATTCTAATTTGTTGTTGCAGTTGTCGAATTTGTCCCGCGAACAGTTGTTGGAGCGTTTTCAGTAGTTTTATGTAGATTTAATGGATTAATTAAATAATTAAAATGGGAATTGGGAAATTGTGGAGTAGCAAGTAGCTAATGGGATAATACTATTTTTCTCTTTGTCTCCCCCTCTTCCCTCTCTTCCCCCTCTAAATAAATGAAGCCTAATTTCCCTAACCCTCGCTTTCTGTGCTGGTTCGGATAATAGTTTACTAATTGTGAAGATAAGCGTTTATTCCGGTGAGAATAACTATTGCTTTTCATCAAGCACCAACTCCCCAGCCTATTTTTGTGCTGGGAGGTAATTATAATCGGACGAGGTTTGCTGGTAAGTTTTGGCACTCTCCCAGGGATTTGGATGTTTGGGTAACTCAAAGAATTTGTTAACTATTATCCCGATAAACCTGACTTCGATGTTTAACCTTAATAACAGTTACTAACAGAATATCGTCAAAAATATCGTACACTACTCGATAATCTCCGACTCGAATACGATACGAGTTTTCTTCACCTTGTATTTTTTTTACTCCCCTAGGACGAGGTTCTATAGCTAACTCATTAATCTTGAAAAGTATGCGCTCTTGCACATCTGAAGGTAATTTTTTAAATTGTTTTCTGGCACCTTTTGAAAAGTCTACACTGTAAGTCACGCAACATCCTTTTTTATTTCATTCTTTATATTTTCCCAACTTACAGTACCATTAATACGTATATCTTCCCTAACTTCTTGAATTGCTTTTAAATCTTCTTCGTCTTCTTGGTCGTCAATTGTTTTCAATAAAGTATAAATTTCATCTAAAGTACTGTCGTAAGCTTGGTAAAGCATTACAGTTATGTTTTTAATTAATTCTTCTCTCTCATGGTCAGTTTTCATAGTTTGTACCTTATTTAATTAATTACTCCTTAATATAGTAGAAAATGTACTCCGGTGGAGGGTATTCTTAAGAATTTATAATTAATGATAGCTTGAATGCCCTAGGGTTGGAATGCTTTATATGAATCGTATATTTCTAGTTAAATTTCTACCCCCTCTCCCCCCTCTCCCCCCTCTAAATAAATGAAGCCTAATTTCCCCAACCGTCGCTTTCTCTTCTGGTTCGGATAATCTTTTACTAATTGTATTACTTGGGTTTATTCCCGTGAGGATAACTATTGCTTTTCATCAAGCAGCAACCATTATCCTACGGCTTTTTTTATTTCAATTTACTACACTGTCAGTTGTATAAATTTTGTGACCGCTTTTTTTAGGTGGTAAAGTAACCGATTGCTTACTACTTTGGGCTTGTTTTTTACGCCAGTCTGCAAACATGGCAGCTACGTCATGATTAAATGATTTGGCGTGAGCTTCACGAAATTGATATATTTCTTCTAAAATTTCATTCGTTAACATTTTATTCTCCAATAATTTCATAGGGAGTACAAATTGTTGGTAATTCATATTCAAATTCCGAACAAATTTGTGTGAGTTTTTTCTGGATGTGGGCATTTGCAATATGCTTACAATTCCAGGTTAACAAATAATCCATACCGTGAACTGTAGCTATGGCGATATGTGCTGCATCGTTGGCTGCTTTGGGAGGAAGACTTGTTTTTGATAAAAATTGGATTGCAAGCTCTTGAGCAATTTCTGAAGGTTCTAATAATGTTATACCTTGTAACATTTGAAGCCGTTGAGCGGCAATTTCGGAATCTCCCAAGGCTGCTTCATCTAATACAATTTGTGAGGCGTAAAGGTCTAAAGTTTTACGATAATTGTTCCACCAGTTTTTTGTTACCTCAATATTGGCGGCAAGTATTAAATTTTGGGTTGATCGCGCTGTTAAATAACCGAAAATACTTGTTTCAATATATGCAGTTTCATTCATATAGGAAAATCTATTGACTTTCCGTTATCATAAATCAATTCGGTACACTTCAACGTTACCAATAAAAGCGATAAGCTTTATAGCGTTCCTACAGCAACTGAGGTACAGTTTGGTTCTTTCCCCTCTCCGCTAACTTGGAGAGGGGTTAGGGGTGAGGTTTCTAGGTGTACTTCAATAGACTGAGAAACGCTATATTTTAAAGATTGGATATTCTGGCATAATAATTTTGGTTTTTAGCGAATGATGTTATCATATGAAGCCTAATTTCCCCAACCGTCGCTTTCTCTTCTGGTTCGCATTAACTTTACTGCTCGTATTACTTGGGTTTATTCCGGAGAGAATAACTATTGCTTTTCATTAAGCACCAACTCCCCAGGCTATTTTTGTGCTGGGAGGTAATTATAATCGGACAAAATTTGCTGGTAAGTTTTGGCAGAGTCGTAGGGATTTAGATATTTGGGTTTCTGATTTTGCCTATAATTTAGATAGACATCGTCGGATTTTGAAGAAGTATGGCTTGTCTGATGAGCAGCTGCATTTGGATGGTGCAGCGACGGTAGTGGTAACTAATTTTACGAGTTTGGTTGATGATGAAGGTTGATGATAATTTACAGCATATTTATCTGATTACTTCGGATTATCATATGAGGAGAGCGAGGGCGATAAGCCTTCGGCATGGCTTCGCTAACGCAAGTGTTGTTTTAGGTAGTCGTTCTGTTGTGGTAACGCCGGTTGCTGTGGATTCGAGGAGGGATGAGAATGAGTCTTTGGTGAGGGTTGTGAGGGATTTTGGGCGGAGTGTAGTTTGGCTTTTGAGTGGGAGGACAGGAGCTAGTTTTAATCCGCGTTTGGATTGATTCATATTCTACTTTTCTGGGATAATTATTCATACATAGAATATTGAAATCCACCATTTATGACCAATCCGGAAACTAAATATGATTCCCCTTGGAAAGAGATTTTACAATTGTATTTTCAAGATTTCTTGTCCCGTCTTTTTTCCCTATATACACGCAGAAGTTGATTGGACGAAAAAACCTGTATTTCTTGATAAGGAGTTACAGCAAGTAATTCGTGATGCAGAATTAGGAAACCGACTCGTTGACAAGTTAGTAAAAATTTATCTTTTGGATGGAACTGAATCTTGGGTACTGATACACATCGAAGTTCAGGGACAAGAAGAAGACGAATTTAATAGACGGATGTACACCTATAATTACCGTATCTTTGATTGTTACAATCGTCCGGTGGCTTCGATTGCCGTTTTGGGAGATATAAAGGAAGATTGGCGACCAAATCAATTTGGTTATAATTTGTTTGGTTGTCGGGTGGATTTCCAATTTCCGATTGTGAAGCTAATTGACTATCTTCGACGACAAGAGGAATTGGAAGCTAGTAATAATCCTTTTGCAATTGTAGTCATGGCGCATTTAGTAGCTTTGCAAACCAGGGATAATCGTACTCAACGCAAGCAGCAAAAATTGGCTTTGGTACGTGGGTTGTACGAGAAAGGTTTTGAACGGCAACAAGTAATTAATTTGTTTCGTTTTATTGACTGGATGTTGACGCTACCATTGGAGTTAGAGCGGCAATTTTGGCAAGAATATAGGGAATATGAGGAGAGCAGTAAAATGCGTTATGTTACCAGTGTTGAGCGAATTGGTATTGAGCAAGGTATTGAGCAAGGAAAAAATCAACTGCGACAAGGGTTAATCAAGGGTATTGCTTTTGGTTTAAAGTTGAAGTTTGGGGAGTCGGGGACTAATTTGTTACCGGAGATTGAGCAAGTCACGGATGTGGATGTGCTGTCTGCTATTTTGGATGCAATTGAAACGGTTGATACGGTAGAACAATTGCGGCAGGTTTATCAATCAAACGATTGATTTTTTGGCGTTGCTGAAAAGAAGTATGATTTGAATTTAATGGATAACCGAAAGCTGTGTAGAGACGTTATATATAACGTCTCAAAATCTAAATTCATACCGGGATTCAGCAACGCCGATTTTTTTTTAGATAACCGAAACCCCTGTAGAGACGTAACACTGTTACGTCTCCCCTGGCGTCGAATTATAATTTTATATTGTTATCAAAAACGCATTTAATTTGTATAACGCCCTTTGTGCAAGATGTATTTCCAAAAGGACACCCTCAGAAGATCGCAAGGTTTTCAACTCGATTTACAATCCGTTACATGGCTCATGGTTGATTTGTGCTGACCTACTTAATTTTGATGAAACATAAATCAAATTTCTACCCCCTCTCCCCCCTCTAAATGGCAAAATTAACTGTTTAGTAAGGAGAGGGAAGCGCTAGGTTGGGGTGAGGTGGCGAACATCATATAACTGGCATAAAATGACATAATATGCCATAATTATTCCATGTTTGAGGTAGCGGCGGCTATGAAAAGTATGAATATATCTCTACCTGAGTCTATGCGAACTTATGTAGAAGAACAGGTTGCAAGTGGAGGCTATGGAAGTGCAAGCGAGTATTTTCGTGAGTTGGTGCGACTAGATAAAAAGCGTAAAGCTACCGAGCGTGTGGAAGCTATGTTATTGGAAGGTTTGAATTCGGGAAATGTGACATCTATGACTGATGAGGATTGGGAAGATGTTCGTCAAGCTGTACGGGAGAAGTTAGGTAAGAGAAAAAGTGTGAGTTGAGCATCATGGGTAAGGTAAGAAAAAAACCGCGAGTTATCGAGGATCTAATTGATTTAGCCACATATATCGGTGAAGATAATCTAGAGGTTTCCGACCGCTTTTTATTTGCGGCTGAAGAAACTTTTAAACAATTGGGGGAACTAACTGCCTGGAATGGGAAAATTATGTCAATTTTCTCACCCGAATCTATCTGGTGTTCGACAACAGTCGATAAAGGGATTCAGAAAGTATCTTATTTTTTACCGGGAGATTGATTCATTTGTTGAAATTTTACGAGTCATTCATGGTGCAAGGGATATAGAAGAAGTCTTTCTAGAGGATAATTTTAGCGATGAAACATAAATCAAATTTCTACCCCCTCTTCCCCCTCTAAATAAATGAAAAATGTTTTCCTTAACAATTTGATAAAATTAAATCGTGTTTCAGTTAGGTAAGCATAAAAATGGGTAAAGAAGAACAATTACTTGAATGTTGGCGCGATTTATCTCCCTCTGCTCAAGAACAAGTTTTAGCTTTAGCAAAATCTTTGAAGCCACAAGATACACAAAAGGAATTTGTACCTAAAACTCCTTTAGCTCACAAACTGTGGAGTATTCGGCAAAATGCCATAGCTGCTGGGATGGAACTATTGCAAGAATCAGAATTGGAAAAAGAGCTTGCTGAGCGTCGGAGTGGATATCGTCAGTTGTAGAGACGCGATATATCGCGTCTCTAAATTTATAGCTGGTGTTTTAATTAATGCATTTCGAGGTATTGATGGAGTCAGTATTAAAGCTACACAAGACTTACTCGATTGTGATTTATAATTTAAAAATGGCAGGTAGATAAATAAATGATTGATATCATGAATATAGCAGTAGAACTACCTAGTGGAAAAATATTAAATATTGCTAGATTTATTGCTCTAATTCCAGTTAATACAGCGAATAATATTAGTTACGAATTGATTTTAGAAGGTCATTCGGCTCCCGTTAGTTTAGAATTACAGGATGCTGAAACTCTAAAGAAAATACTTCTTTTAGATAAAAATTCGGTTGCAGTTAGTCAATCGGAAAGGGAAATACAAAAACAATTACAGCATAATAAACGAGCGATGACGTTATTAAAACAGCGCATGAAACGTCACGAAAATATTCCTGAATCTGAATCAATTCAGCGAGAAGAAGTATTCAATGATTTTAAACAAATTATGGATGCAGAACGTCTTCCCGGACAAAAATTATATTCAGAATAATAATATTTATGATAATTTTTATTGATTCTGGGGTGTTAGGGATTCTCACTAATCCTTATAAGTTTGGGGAAGCTCGCGATTGCGAACATTGGCTTTATACTTTACTATCGCAAGGGGTTTATATTTGTTCTTCTGATATATGCGATTTTGAAGTCAGAAGAGGCTTAGTTTTAGCATTACAGAATAAACCAAAATTTAGTGGTATTCAAAATTTAGATGAAATTCGAGACATAATCGATTTTTTAGCCATTGATTCAGTTTTATTAAGAAAAGCGGCTGATTTATGGGCTTCTGCTCGTAGTCAAGGTATACCTACTGCCGATCAAAAAAGCCTTGATGTAGATATTATCATTTCTGCTCATTGGCAAATGCTTACAGATAATTTTCCTGGTCGTTATATTGTTGTTGCTACTACGAATGTCAAGCATTTGAGCCGTTTTACTGAAGCGAAAGTTTGGAAAGATATTAAATTTTAGTTACTGTTAGTAGTCTACTGAGAAAACTTTTTTTACTCAGTTAATAATAATAAGAAAAAAGTTCTTCCCCCTCTTCCCCCTCTAAATAAATGAAGCCTAATTTCCCCAACCGTCGATTTCTCTCCTGCTTCGGATTAACTTTACTAATTGTCTTGCTCGGGTTTATTCCCGTGAGGATAAATATTGCTTTTCACCAAGCACCAATTCCTCCTGGCTCTGCGTTGTATTTGGGGGTGATTTTGAAGTGGGAATATGTAATATTGGAATTGATAACAATAAATTAAATATCTTGTTTAATTATATGCAACGAGATAAGGTAATTACTATTCTAAGAAACGATTACAATTATTTAAGAGCTAAAGGTGTCAATTCCCTAGCTTTGTTTGGTTCTGTAGCTAGAGATGAGGCTAGATATGATAGCGATGTAGATATTTTAGTTGATTTTGAGCCACCTATCACTTTTGACCGTTATATGGATGTGAAATTATATTTAGAAGATCGGTTAGGAACTAAGGTTGATTTGGTGACACGCAAAGCTTTAAAGCCACAAATTCGTGAAAATGTAGATCGAGAAGCAATTTATGTCGCGTAATATTAAGCTGTATTTAGAAGATATTGTTTCGAGTTGTACGAAAATACTAAATTATACTCAAGGTATGAATTTTGAAGAGTTTGTCGCAGATGCACGAACTTTCGATGCTGTAATTTTAAACTTATTAATTATTGGAGAAGCTGTTAAAAATGTTTCTCAGGATATGCGTAGTAAATATCCCCAAGTAGAATGGCGTAAAATTGCTGGTTTAAGAGATATTTTAGCTCATACTTATTTTCAAGTCGAAGATAAAATCATATGGGATGTTGTGCAAAGTAAGATACAAGTCCTAAAACAACAAATACAGGATTTATTAGATACGGAATTTGATTAGTTTTAAGTACGTGAAAAATATTCTCCCCAACCGTCGCTTTCTCTCCTGGTTCGGATTAACTTTACTAATTGTCTTGCTGGGGTTTATTCCGGTGAGGATAAATATTGCTTTTCGCCAAGCACTTAAATTATAATTATGAGAAAAATGAATAATAATACAGTAACTGAAATCGTATTTCTAATTGAAGAAGATCCTGAAGGTGGTTTTACAGCAAGGGCTTTGGGTGAATCGATTTTTACTCAAGCTGATGATATTGCTAGTTTAAAGGAAATGGTGCGTGATGCGGTTCGATGTCATTTCCCACAAGAAGATAAACGTCCAAAAGCAATTCGGTTGCATTTTGTTCGAGATGAGGTAATCGCGTCGTGAAGTTACCGCGAGATTTATCTGGTGAGGATTTAGTTAAGGCATTGGCAAGTTTTGAGTATGTTGTAGATAGGCAAACTGGGAGTCATATTCGTCTCACAACTCAACTCAATGGTGAACATCATATTACAGTTCCCGCACATAATCCATTGAAGGTTGGTACTCTTAATGCAATATTACGAGATGTCGCGGAGCATTTTGATTTAAATCGCGATGAGCTTTTGAGCCAATTATTTTAGCAATTAGATTGAATGAAGCCTAATTTCCCCAACCGTCGCTTTCTCTTCTGGTTCGGATTAACTTTACTAATTGTGTTGCTTGGGTTTATTCCCGTGAGGATAAATATTGCGTTTCGCCAAGCGCCGACTCCCCAAGCTATTTTTGTTTTGGGGGGTGATTCAATTAGGATGAACTTTGCCGGAGAGTTTTGGCAGTCTCATAGAAATTTAGATATTTGGGTTTCGGATTATCGTCGGAACCTAAATTTTAATCGTCGTGTTTTTCAAAAAGAAGGAGTACCGGATGAGCGCTTACATTTTGATTTTGAAGCGACAGACACGGTGACTAATTTTACGACTTTGGTTGATGATTTTGTTGATGCCGATTTAGAGCATATTTATTTGATTACTTCGGATTATCATATGGGTCGGTCGAGGGTTATTGCAACGGTTGTTTTGGGTAGTCGGGGGGTTGTGGTAACTCCGATAGCCGTTCCCTCTAAGCGACCATCGGAAACACTGTTAAGAGCGCTACGTGATGGAGGGCGAGCTTTTGTTTGGCTGTTAACGGGCAAAACTGGCGCAAGTCTCAAGGGGGAATTCTAAATCGTGTAAGCAAAGAAAAGCTTTACCAAAGATGTATCCCGCATTCACACTTTTTAGAACCCCTCCATCTCCCGGCTCTCTCTGTCTCACCTTCTTCTACGGGTGTGGTTAGGGGTTCATCTCCAATGCTGGTGTAACCTTTGTCGTGTAAGGAATTATATAGAACTTGATGCTCTTGAATATATTGCCAAACGTCTTCACGTGTCCAATTTGCGAGAGGATTTATTTTCAGCCGACCTTGGGATTCTCTTTCAAAAACGGACATTTCTTGTCTGATATCTGACTGATTTCTTCGTCTACCTGTAATCCATGCTGAAACGTTCATTTCATTTAAAGCTCTTTGAAGTGGTTCAACTTTAGTTAAGTAATGAAAGCGTTCGATATCACGCTCCCACAAAGTATCTCCATGCACTTGAGCGAATTCTTCTCTGGTAGATGCGGTAGTGGTGCGATAAACTCTAAGGTCAAGACCGTAAAAATAACGTGCGTCTTCTGCTGCTTCAAGAGTTTCGGGAAAATGGTGTAAAGTATCTAGAAACAAAACTGGAATTGACTGTTTTGGATTTAATTCACGGTAAAGCATATTAACTATTACCGAAGTACTAAATGAAGTTGTAATAACTAAACCGCTACCAATATTTTTAATGCACCAAGATAGAATCTCTTGAGGAGTCGAGTTGTTAAACTGCTCGTTTAGGGAAGCAACATTGAAGGATAAACTCTTTTCCTGGGGATGAGTTGAATCTTTAACGAATGAGTCAAGTTTGTTGTGTTCCATAAATTTTATATTTGATTACTGTGTACATTTTGCAAACAAGATTCTCTGAAAGAAAATTTTTACGAAACCCTAGTCACTAAGAACTTAATAATCAAATAATGATTGCTAAGTTATATGGGGGTACAAATTACAGTAGTGAGAAGCTCCCCTCACATCTTGCGTCTTCAAGTATAAAGCGAATTAAACTCAAAACTGGCACTGAAAAACTACAATTTTTCATTAGTTTTCATCATTGCTTTGTTCAGATTTTTTTTATTAGTTGCGATTATTTAGAGTCATTGATTAAAGAAAAAAGGTTTAGAATTCTATATCCTAAACCTTCACTAATTTCTAATTTCACTGAATCAGTATAATTGCTATGAATGCTTATTTAGTAATAGCACTTACGCAACTGGCACATTTTTTTTGCAGGGGAGGCAAAATGCGGTGTAGATTCTCTTCGCGCATTATTGCCGTTGCTGTGACGGGAACCCATTAAAAATTTTTAATGGGAACTCTGTGACACAAGCGAGTTAATTTGAACGTAGTTGTAAGGGTTATAGTGTCACGCACCACCCGAGTTTTGTGACGCGCAGCCTTAGTCCTGAGTAAAACTAATCTAAACACCAATTGTCTCTTTTGAACTCTTTGTCCACTTAGATGTACAGAGTATTTTTGCTGTATCGCAGCGTCCAACGTATTTCTTCGCAATTTCAGTAACTTCGAGCATTAACCCTTTATCTAACTGAGTTGGCTCTAATCCCATATCGAGGAAACACTGATTGTCTACTTCTAGTTCGTTTTCAGCAGCTTCATTTCTTGGATTTTCTAAATACTGAATTTCTCCACCCGTGATGTTAGCAATCATACGTGCTAAATCTCTGACACGATGGGTTTCTGTCATTTGATTGAGGATTTTAACGCGATCGCCTTTTTTCGGTGGGTTATTGATTGCTAATTCAATACAACGAACTGTGTCTTGAATATGGATGAAGGCTCTGGTTTGACCACCCGTACCGTGTACTGTTAAAGGATGACCAATGGCAGCTTGCATTAAGAAACGGTTAAGTACTGTTCCGTAGTCACCATCATAGTCAAAGCGATTAATTAGACGCTCGTCTAAACCTGTTTCGCGAGTATTTGTACCCCAAACAATGCCTTGGTGTAAGTCAGTAATTCTAATCTGGTCGTTCTTGTTGTAGTAATAGAAAAATAGCTGATCCTGTGTCTTGGTCATGTGGTAGATACTACCAGGGTTGGCAGGATGCAGAATCTGCTTGTCGATTACTTTACCACTTTCAGTAACTATCTGAATATCTAGATATCCTTCAGGAATTTTCATTCCGGCTGTACCATAGCCATAAACACCCATTGTTCCTAAATGCACTACATGGATATCTAAGCCTGATTCCACTATGGCACAGAGAAGATTATTGGTACCGTTAAGATTATTATCTACAGTGTAACGCTTATGTTGAGCGGATTTCATCGAGTAGGGTGCGGCACGTTGCTCTGCGAAATGAATTACAACATCAGGTGCATACTCGTTAATTAGATTGAGGAGACGGTCGTACTCCTTGGCAATATCAATATTAAAAAACTGAATGAGCTTATCAGTTAATTCTTCCCATGCTTTCAAGCGAGTTGATATAGGGCTTATAGGAGTTAAGGAATAAGACTCTAATTCATTATCAATGTTGCGGCGAGAAAGATTATCGACGATAGTAACGTCATGACCTGCTTGAGATAAATGTAGTGCTGTTGGCCAACCGCAGAAGCCATCACCACCTAATACTAATATTTTCATTTGGCTTTCCTTAAACAATAAGTGGTATAAGTCTTATCTATTTGTTATTTACGCAACTGGCATATTTTTTCTTGTAGGGTGCGTGACACTTTGACTGATTTTGAACATAATAATAAGGCTTGTGGTGTCACGCACCAACCCGTGTATTATGACAATGGCGTAAATATTGCTATTGTTAGATTAAGTCGAATGCTTTCTGTTTTTACCAGAAAATGAAGTAATAAACTACTATGTATTGATACTATTCAAAAAAAATAGATTCATTGTTTTGAAATAATTTTACTCGGAAGAATTGGTATAGATAACCAAAATTATACGCTGTTGGCATAGTATAAAGTGCTAGTAAGCAGCAATAAAATCTTTGAGCGAATGAAGGTGTTGCTTCTGCTTCTCCACGCCAAATATCCGTACTAAAGTTACTTCTATACTTTAGCGTTACTCTAAGTGCTTCCAAAACTGGAACTAACAGAGCCAGCAAAATTAATATTTCGGTATGTAAGCCAAGACCAAAAATATAAGATAGGATGGCTGAAATAAGCAAAATACCCATAACTGGTAGGATAAATACTGGCAATCGACTTCTGAGATGGAATTTATCGGTATGCTTGATGTGGGTTAAACAACGCCCTCTACCGCATTTAACATACTGTCTCCATAAACCCTTCCTGGAATTTCGCGGATAATACCAAACTTTTACTTTAGAACTAACGTAGATTGCTTGTTTATTCTTTTCAAGTAACCTTAAGCAAAGTTCGGCATCTTCATTACGACCAACGCTGTAACCAGACATTTCTAGCAAGTCTTTACGCCAAAAGCATCCCAGAAAAACTGTGTCTGCATATCCGTCATAGTTGGGATTGCGATATTTTGCTCCTCCGCTCCCGATAAAGCTTTTTGATGCTAGTGCTACTCCTGATTGGAAAGCATTTTTAGCAACAAAACGCTGCGCTCCCCCTGCATCCATTGCTTTTGACTCGATTAGAGCTTCTACTGACTTTTCTATATAGTCTGGTGCATAGTTTGAGTGAGCATCTGCTCTTAAATAAATATCACCACTACATTCTTTTAGGATTTGGTTAAGGGCAGCAGATTGTATTTTTAGAGGGTTGTTTATTAGTTTGACTCGGGGGTCTTCTGCTGATATTTTTTTGACGATATCTTGGGTTCCATCGGTGCTGTTACCATCAGCTACAAATATTTCGATTAGGTTCGGATATTTCGTGGAAAGGAATTTATGTAGAACTTGTTCTATGTGGGCGGATTCGTTGAGAGTTGGAATTGCGATAGATAGTGTGGGAGCTTTATTTGTTGTAATCACCATATTTATAAATATTCCTTTATTTAACTAAATATTGACTTCATAAACTGACCTTTGGTCATTGAGCAACAAAATAGCTGTAATATAAAAAACTTCAGGGAATTTTAGGCTATAGGGTAATTTCTCATAAATTTGATTAAATTCCAAAAAGATTCTCCAATAAACTTTTGAGCAAAAAATTTAAATATAATTTTTGTTGAGGCAGTAAAGAACAAAAAGGTATCTTTGATACTTTTATCATTTTTTATTAAATAGTATCTCTGATAGTCGCTTATGAACTGACGCACATGTTTTAAGTTTTTAATTTTATTGGAAGTGCCTCCTAATTCAAAAGAGGCAACTGGCTTATTTAAAAACTGATAAGCCAGTATAGAAAGAGCACAACGTTTAAATTTTTTGTCGGCTATTATCTTTAATGATTCATCATAGCGATTATTTTTGCAAAAGCTACTTGGAAAAAATGTTGCTTGATGATTAGGTTCTCGTCTAGTTAACCAATAATCAAGCAATGAAGGGTTTGAAGTGAAACGCTCTGGGGGAAATAACCAAGTATCCTGTTCCGAATTAATTTCAGCATAGCCAAAAACGAGCGGATACACTTGAGAATCATTAACTAGTTGAAAAACGCTAAGCAATACACTCGAATCATATAATCTATCACCAGAGTTGAGGAAAAGTATATATTTACCCTCTGCTTTATCAATACCAATATTCATGGCATTATATATGCCATTATCTTGACCAACTATTTGATGAGTAACTATACTTGAGTATTCTTCCGCTATTTTTAAAGAATCATCCGTAGAATTGCCATCGACAAAAATGACTTCATGCTCTCTAAATGTTTGAAGTCTTACAGAATCTAAGGTAAGACGCAGTCCCTGTGCGTTGTTTAAGTTGATAACAACAATAGAGAAAAAAGGTGGAATAAGCATATTCTATAAATATAAATAAGTAGTGTTTATTGTAATTTAAAAGGAGAATAAGTATAATACTAATTTTCTAAACCTGTAAAAATCCTACTTTAATCTTGCTAGGTATAGTGATAATTAAACCCTTGTAAAGTAAGTTTTTAGCTAAACTACTTTTTCAGAAATCAAATAAGAGTCCTGTATGATAATGCAGTAAGTATGTAATCATTTATTCTCTCAATATAATCACGGAGAGTAAATGTAAGCAGTTCAGTTAAACTCGAGCCAAAATGATAATTTCCAAACTGTTCAAACCATACTGTCCAAAATAATATCCCGAGTACTAAACATATTAGTAAGAGAAAAAGCTTAACTAACACCTGCTGTGTTTTAGAAAAAAAAGAAGGAATCATTCCAAATTGGATAGATGTTACTATTAGTATATATGCATAAATCCTTGTATAATTAAAGTGAATACAAGCTATAGATATTAGTATACAGAATGTAGTTGAATTAACCAATTTTCTATTATTTTTTTTAGGTATAAGATAAGAAAATAATAGTGTAAATATACATATAACCAGCGATAGTAAGAAAGAAGTACTACTAAACGCTTCTGTGGGATTATAGTAATCTAATTGTCTGACGCTAAATGGTAAAACAGAAGCTATTGCCCTAAGAAAATATATAGTTAACAATGAAGAAGGAATAGATATTATTAGTCCTAATATAAGATGTTTTACATTTAGCCTAAAAACAATACGTTTAAAGACTAACAAAGGCAAAAAAATTATAAATGAATTGTGTGATGATAATCCTAAAATAAAAGCAATCCATAATTTAATCTCATTATCTTTAGTTTTACTTTCTTCTGAGAGTAATAATATTAATAAAGCCAATATTCCTAAACTAAAAGCCTGCCTTATGGCATTTCCAAATAATACGAATAGATTGATATTTGATAGGATGAAAGCATATGCAATCAGCGCTTCCTTTTGTAAAAAATTAATCAGGGAGTATGCTGTCAATGAAAGTGTAATAAATACCCAAACAAAGAGAACCAAACCAGGATTATCAAATATACGTTCCAAAGCGTATGTAATAATTATAAAAAAGTAATCAAATGACCCAATGTATTGAAGTCCTATCCTGACTGCACTATCTATACTATCTCCATAACTTGAAAACATACTAAGATAAACAGCAATGTCATTATGTGTTCCTGTAGTAATGTCTTTAGCTGTTAACAGTAAAGCCAAAAAAACCAACTGTATTTCAAAAAAAATAAGATAGAGTTTACGATTAATACTTCCTTTATTAGGCAGGAATATGCTGTAAATCGGCAAACTTACAAAAATAGCAAGCAATGGATTTATCAAAAATAGTGATACCATAAAAAGAAGGATAACATAGTAGCTTGTCTTCAGTGTGCTATTATTTGTTCTATACATTACTGATTTTTTAATTTTTTAACATGACTTAATAAGTAAAATTAGGCTCAATGGCATTAAATAAATTAATTAGAACTAAAAATTTATAATGCAGTAAAATACGAAGGTAAGCTTATCTAATTTTAGATTAATATTAATTGGTAAATAGAAGTGAAGCATCATTTGGAATGTTGTAATATTTCTCCAAATAATGATTGATAACGACGCGCTTGTATTTCTAATGTAAAATCTCGTTCAACTTTCTCACGGGCATGATGATTTAACTTGCAATTATCATTATTGCTAGCTTCAAGTACCCAAACAATTCCTTTAGCTAAATCTTCTATATCAAAGGGTTTTGCTAAATAACCATTCTGTTGATGTTCAATCATATCAGGCATCCCCCCAATATTAAAGGCTACACAGGGAATACCACAAGCTAAAGATTCCATTACTGTATTAGGAAGGTTATCTTGTACTGAGGGAGCAACAAATACATCTGCTGCTGTGTATACTTGGGATATAGTAGTTTCATCATTTAATCTACCCAAATAATGAGTTTTAAATCCTAACTCAGACGAGTCATTTGATTTTGCTGCACCAAAAACAACCAGTTCACATTTATTGCTCCAATTAGTTTTGCTGAGATTTTCTAATGCAGCCTTTAAGAAATAAAAACCTTTGCGCGGAGTAGCAGTTCCATTTTCTGCGCCAAATAGAATTAAGTACTTGTCTTGAGGAAGATTTAAATTTTTTCTGACTAGACTTTGTTCAAATGGCTTATAAATATCTGTATCTAAACCGTTGGGAATAATTTCAATTCTCCAATCCTTAAATAAAGGGCTGGAAGCTGCACATTTAGCTAACCAATTACTTAATGCGACAATAGTACCATTTACCTTAGCCCAAGAATTTGCTTTACGCTGCCATACCCAACTAGATAAGTCCACATTATATTTAGTTGGTATTTGCGGACAATTTCCACAACTTTTTTTGTAATTATCGCACTCTTGAGAATAGTGACACCCACCCGTGAAAGCCCACATATCATGGAGTGTCCAGACAATAGGTTTTTTTAATTTAGCTATTGTTTTTATATTTGTAAAACCTCCTGATATCCAGTGAAGGTTAATAATGTCTGGTTCTAGTTCAACAATTCTAGATTCTATAGAATTTGGTAACCATTGTAGAGAAAATGCACCTCTTTCGGTTTTATCAGTAGACTTGAAAAATAGCTTTGGAAAAGAGTCTAAGCGAGGCTTTAATTTGGGATATTTTTGAACTATTTTTGACCCTGTAGCAATTACATCTTCATCATTACTAAACT
>ERZ1740052.311-NODE-311-length-17081-cov-10.477153_pt1 | contig 17081 bp, 9 predicted proteins | sample MGYA00581750_ERZ1740052 | MGnify/ENA primary metagenome ERZ1740052 (study PRJEB43018, sample SAMN04849743) | marine metagenome | isolation source: floating plastic debris | place: Pacific Ocean | collected 2008-08-30 | study: EMG produced TPA metagenomics assembly...
GCTACTCTTAACTCGCTACTCTTAACTCGCTACTCTTAACTCGCTACTCTTAACTCGCTACTCCCTATTAAGTAAGTCGGCACCTTCTAAAGTATCGCTATGTAACATGCAGGTAAATTAGCCTTAAACACTTATCGCTACTCGCTACTCGCTACTTGCTACTCAAACGTCTTAACTACGATTTTCAACGCCGACTTACTTACCCATTACCTTAAATATCATCTATATAAAATAAAAATTAATCCTAACGGTTTTTCTTTTCAAAATTAGCATACCCAACTACTTGATATTAAAGCTTAAACAGGTAAAGTAATTATAAATTTAGTTCCTTTGCCAGGGTTTGAGTAACAATCTATTTTTCCACTATGTTTATCGACAATAATTTGATGACTGATTGCTAATCCTAATCCGGTTCCTTTTCCTACTGGTTTAGTTGTAAAGGATTGCTCAAAAATTCGAGATTGTATTTCAGGAATCATACCCAAAGCGTTATCTTCAATAGAAATTGACACGGTGTTTTGTGTAGAATCTACAGATGTGGCAATTGTGATGGTGTATGGTAAATTTGCCGCAGAATTATTGGCTGAATGCAAATCGTCAAATGCATCAATGGCATTAGCGATTATATTCATAAATACTTGATTTAATTGTCCTGGATAGCAAGTAATTGGTGGTATTTCGCTATAATTTTTAATAATATCGATTTGCGGACGATTTCCTATATCTTTTAGCCGATGTTTAAGCAGCATTAAAGTACTGTCTAAACCTTCCTGAATCTGATACTCTACTTGGTATGCAATATCAGTACGAGCAAAAGTTCTTAAAGATAAACTGATGTCTTTTAAACGAGTAATTCCCTGACGCATTGAATTCATCAGTTTTGGCAAATCTTCCATTAAATATTCTAAGTCAATTTCTTCAATCAATTCTTCAATTTCTTCATCATCAGAATCGGATAATTTTTCCTGTTGAAGTTTTACCAAACTAAAAATATCTTTTATGTATTCTTCTATGTTGCCGCAACTTCCACCAATGAAGCCAATGGGATTGTTAATTTCATGCCCGATACCTGCAACAAGTTGTCCCAAAGTTGACATTTTCTCGCTTTGAATTAATTGTAATTGAGCTTGCTGTAACTGCCCTACAGATTGGCTTAATTCTGCGGTGCGTTGCTCCACTTGTTGCTCTAAATTGCGGGTGAGTAAAGAAAGTTTTAAATGCAATTTTAATCGAGCAATAACTTCTTCTTTTTGAAAAGGTTTGGTAATATAGTCAACTGCGCCAATTTCTAAACCTCTAACTTTATCTGTAGTCTCAGCAAGAGCAGTCATGAAAATTACTGGAATATTTTCGGTAATGGGATTAGCTTTTAACCTGCGACAAGTTTCAAATCCATCAATACCCGGCATCATTACGTCAAGAAGAATTAAATCGGGTTTAGCATACTCTGCTTGCTCGATTGCTGATTCACCATCTGTTGCCATTAGTGCTTTCCAGCCATATCCTCCTATAGCTTCAAACAGCACTTTAAGATTGGTTGGATTATCATCTACTAAGAGAATATGCATTCTTTGGGATAAAATATCGTTCATTTTGAAGTTGACTCCTTAGGTAGAAACTGTTTGAGGAATTTACGAATTTTCGCAGTTTGAAAGCTAGCGGTATGTTTACCTAGCTCGTTTGCGAAAGAAGCTAATTGCTTATCTTGGGTTGCAATTTCTTCTAGTATTCCCTCAATTGCTGGAATATCACCCATCATTGATAAATGATATAGCTGCTGCACCATTTCCTCTGATGGGGGAATTATCTGGCATTGAGTGGAATCTGTTTGATTAGCCCGAGGAGTGGGGTTTTCGCTATTGTTTGCATTGCCAAGAGAAGAATTAGAGCTATCGTAAATCCAATCCAACTTCAAGAGATTTCCTAATGTTTGAGTTAATTCTTCTACCTGAAGAGGTTTGGGTAAGAAAGTTTTTGCTCCTGCTTCTAAACTGCGCTGTCTATCTGTATCAAAAACGCTAGCGCTAGAAACAATTATGGGGATAGAAGATGTTTGAGGGTTGGCTTGAAGTTTCATCATTAGCTCAAAACCATCCATATTAGGCATTGCTAAATCCAGTAAAATTACATCTGGATTATTTTCTGTTGCTGATTTTAGCCCTTCTACACCATCGATTGCTTCTAAAGTACGAAAGCCAATTGACTGTAGTAAATTTTTCAATACATTAAGATGATTTTTCTCATCTTCCACAATCAGAATTTGCGGTGCATTTCCTTGAATACCAGTAATATGACGTTGATTTACAGCTACTTGGGCTTGATAATCATCATTGATTGGCATTGTAAGTTTAATGGAGAAAGTACTTCCTTCACCCAGAATACTTTCTACTTGAATTTTGCTTGCCATCAACGATGCGATTCTTTGGCTGATTGTTAATCCTAAACCAGTACCATCTGGGCGTTTTCCTGCATCACCAACTTGCTCGAAGGGTTTAAAAATTTTCTGCAATTGCTCGGGTGACATACCTACACCCGTATCTTCTATACGAAAATCAATTGTACAATTCTCATCTTGTTGTGCAAGCCGATTAACTCTAAAAGTAACTCCACCTTCATCGGTAAATTTAATTGCATTACCCATTAAATTAATCAAAACTTGCCGCAAGCGTTTTTCATCTACTTCTACAGCAGCGGGTAAATCTTTATCTACAACAACATTAAAAGCAATACCTTTTTGTTGGGCTCTAATCTGACAAATTTCTGTCACACCCTGCAAGAAGCTTGGTAAATAAACTGTACTGGGAAATAATTCTAATTTACGGGCTTCAATTTTAGAAAGATCCAAGATATCGTTAAGTAACATCAGTAAATGGGAACCACATTGATAAATAATGTTCACACCTTCTAAATTTTTTCCCTTAATATCTGGATTCATTTCTAGTACTTGAGCGAAGCCCAGAATACCGTTAAGTGGCGTGCGTAACTCGTGGCTCATATTTGCCAGAAAATCACTTTTAGCTTGATTTGCACTATCAGCAGCAAGTTTCGCTTCTTTTAATTCATGGGTTCTTTCTTCAACTTTGATTTCTAAGGTTTTAGAATAATCTAGTAATTTGTTATTAGCAGTTTCTAAATCGCGATTTGCCTGTACCAGTTTCTTTTGTTTATATGCATTAGTAGTCGCGACAACGCTACTAATAAAAGCCGCTAAAGCTGGAGTAATTGGGATAAAAAGACCATTCAAAAATATCCAGTAACTACTAGCAATAAACCCCGCAGTAATTATCACAGTTGCCCATAAAATATTGCCTCCCGGAAGGCGCTTTTTTTGATAAGTTTTTGCCAAACACCAGCTACCAATGGAACCGATCGTTGAACAAAAAATTATCCAAATGGTAAATTGTATTGCCGATAAACCCTGTAAATTAGCCTTTCCGGTTTTTGCTCCTCGTACCAATTGCAAAGCGATATTAGCATGGACAATAACCCCTGGAGTTGGCTTTCCCGCAGTTAACCAAGATGAACTAAAAGGAGTGTTAAAGAAATCATTTGTACTCTCAGCAGTTGAACCTATGAATACCATCCGATCGCGCATCATCTCTTTGGGTATTTTTTCGGCTATGACATCGCGCATTGATACCGTCGTGAATGCTTTTTCCGAACCGTACCAATTAACTAATATTTGATACCCATCTGTATCGCTATAACCAGCCTCTAAATTTATTAGGGGTGAATGAATTTGTTTACCCAGCTTGAACTTTTCCTGTGACTCATCATAAACTTCTAAAGAAATTCCTTCTGCTTCCAAATATTTCAAAGCCACAAGAGTTGCTAAACTACCCTTCGCAGCATCGTTTTCATCCTTATCTTTCGCCGTCAACAAAGCACGTCGCACGTGGCGATCGCCATCTAAAAGTAAATCAGCTAAACCCACCTGTCCCTGCTTTTTTAATTCTGGTGGGGGCTTAACTCTGTTACCCGTCATTTTCTCAACTCCGAATAAGTTGGGAGTAGTTTGAAAAACTTTTACAAGTTGTTCGTGTCCCTTTCCTTCCGGTAAATCGCGGTATATATCTAAACCGATAGCCCGAGGTTTTTGCAATCGAATTTTATCGATTAAATCGGCAAGTTCAGCATCGGGAATTGGCCATTCTCCCACAGACTGAATATCTTTTTCATCAATGGTTACTATCACAACCTGGGAACCAATATCCGGCTTAACTTCCAGATGGGAACGCAAGCGAAAAAAGAAATCTCGGGTTTGCCATTCCGATAAATTGAAGAATCCAATACCTTGAGCAACAGTCACAGTCAGAGCTATCGTTGGAGAAATAATAAAAATGCTGCTATTTTTTTTTAAAAAAGATTTTAATTTAGACCACATTTTAGATTTTAGATTTTAGATTTTAGATTTTAACAACGGATGCGTTTTGTTTTAGATTTTGGATTGGGCTTAATTGAGAAACCCCTCTATGTTGACTTTGTAGGGAATTAGCCCAAGTTTATTCATACAACTTGTTTGCTATAACTGGTTCCTAGTCTCTGACTGGGAACCACTTCAGGGGAGGCTCTGCCTCCAGTAATCGCTTGAGGCAGAGCCTCACGACTACATTCCCAGGTAGAACCTGGGAACAAGAAACAGAACCTGGGAACAAGAAACAGAACCTGGGAACAAGAAAAACAACCTGGAAGAAAAAAAGACGATTTCAATTATGAAACCGTTTTGCTCACAATTTAGATTCTCAAATTGCTCGCTACTACTGGAACTTTTTCAATTTCCTGGAGTCCGACAGATTCGAGTAATTCTGACCATTCTTTATCTAAGTTGGTGTTATTTGGTTGATTAGCTCGTAATTTAGCTAAAGTTGCTACGCAGTCATACCAAACACCATCTTTACCGAAGGCTGTTGCTTGCTTGAGTAAATCTTTTTGCTGCATTGCTATTGCGATTTCCTTCGACGGTTGAATGCGCTTAATCCAGCCATCAACGTAAGGTGTTCTAGTAGTGAGTTGTCCATCAATTTTTAATGCTAGAAACCACTGGTAGTTTTTCTCTAGTTTTAAATCGGTGGGAACTTGGATCGAAATAACTTCAGCCTGACCGGATACTGGTACATTCATTTCATGTAAGGTATTACCCTCAGCATCTTTGAGACTAAAAACACCTTCTATTGCTTGTGATTGAGGTAGATAAACCAAAATTTCAGCCTGTTGAGAAACTGTTGTCCCAAAATAGGTTTGAGGTAAAAGTGCCAAAATAGCCGTCGGTTGATCTGTATCAGTATGGGGAAGATTTAGATAACGGCGACCTTCCCGAGATCCACCACCCGCAGTTTCTTGCGGAGCAGATTCACCGGAACTACGGGTAAATAAGCCGTCGCGAGAAGCTCCACCTGTTGCTTGAGAAGGAGCAGATTCACCAGATTTGCGAATAAATAACCCTCCGCGAGAAGCCCCGCCTGTTGCTTGAGAAGGAACGCTACTATCGGTTGGGGCACTGAACACTACAGCATTAACCTTTTGCGATGGTATCAATGCTGCACTAGCAATCAAGGCAAAGCCCAAAGTACTAGTCAGTAATTTTTGTTTCATTTTTAACTCCTTATGCCAAATTTGGATGCTGCTAAAATTCTTTTTTAATTGATGGTTGCTCATAAAATTTCAGCAACAAAATATTTTAAAAAGCTTTTATTTTTCAAGTTTGAGATCAAAAAATCTATTTCTATTTTAGAAATATTACTTGTTATTTGAATTGATAAAATTACTTAGATTGACGGTTTTCAGTTGAGTTAAATACACTCTTGTTTCTCACTTCGTCCTTTGGGCACCCCTCTCCAAGTTAGCGGAGAGGGGAAGGGGGTGAGGTTCCGAGGTATTCTATCAAGCGTGAAAATAGCTATATTTAGTTTGTAATAAGGAATGCCCGTCCTCAGATAAAAGGACTGAAGTCCTTACTACAAACCAGTACTACTGCCAATTACCAACTAGAACAAATGCAGACCAGAAAAACGGTTCTTGGAAGTCTGTGTTTTTCATGATGTTTAGCTGGGCTTGTCTGAGGGCTTCTGCTTTTGTGGTTCCTGGTTTTAACAGGTTTTCGTAAAAGCTATTCATTAAAGCAACTGTAGCCCGATCTTTTACCGGCCATAAAGAGGCAATTGTGGAACGTGCGCCGGATTTAACTGCTAAACCTGCTAAACCTAAAACAGCGCGATTGTCACCTGCTGCTGTATCGCAAGCACTTAATACTAATAGATCGATATTTTTAGATTGTCTGTTTTGTCGATTTCTTAGTAGCTCAGAAAGTTCTTTGATATTAATTTGCCCATCCCAAGTAAGTAGAAATGTATCGTCTAAGCGAGAACTAAATTGTCCGTGAGTTGCGAGGTGGACTACATTCGCCGAACCATTTTTTACTTTTGCTGAAAGACTTGCTTCTGTGAGATTATCGTTGAGTAAAGTAGAGGCGGAATTTACCTTCTTTGAAATTTGTTTTACTTCAGACTTTACCCCTGGAAGTGAACTAAAGCCGGAACGAGCTTCGCTAATCCCTGCAACAACTGCTTTGATATTATTTGATTTTAAAGATGTACCCTGCATCAATTGCAATCCCGGTGAGAGGGTAACGGCATATTTTTCAATTAAATATTGCTCGCCGTCGTAAAGGGCTGACATCGGTATATTCCGCAGATAACCATCTAAAACGAATACTAGAGTTTTAGTATCTTTAAGATTGGCTTGACTTTCTATCGGAGTAATCAGCCAGTTATAAACCTGTTGAGATAAACGATTGCGTTTTCGTATATCCGATACTGGATTTAAAGCGGCAGATAGTTGTTTTAAAGTTTGTTGGATTTCTTGTTTATTTTGATTAATAATGCTGTAAGACAATGGTTGTCCGGCTTTAGAGTAAATAATGGCTAAACGATCTTCAAGAATAATTGGATAAACTACCGTTGCCGATTTATCAATTTGGTCAATTTGCTCGGCTTTATCCAGACAAGCTTCTCGTAAAAAGTTATCTAATTCGGCAACCTGTAATGATTCAATTAACTCTCTGGCTTGAAGAAGATTATCTTGAGCGGGTTTATCTTCAAGTAACAATCCTACGAATTCTCTATAAATTGGCTCTACACTTTCGCGGAATGAAAACTGTACATCTGAATTCACCGCGACTAAATCTGTACGAATTGCTTTGAGAGCATCTACGGCTTCAGTATAGTTGGCGATCGCCTGTTTATTTTTGTTTTGCTGTTTGTGTAAACGTCCTAATTCCCAAGCTGATTGAGCAATAATATCTTCTGATTGCAGTTGACGAGCTATATCTAAAGACTGTTGAGTTAACTTTTCTGCTTCTGAAAACTGTCGTGTAAAACGATAAAACTCACCCCACTGTTTGAGAGCATAAGCTTCTGCTTGCTTATCTTCGATTTGTCGTGCTTCTTTTACAGTTTTTGCCAGCATTTGAGCCAAATCGTTCAAAGGTATTAGCTGTAGGGGATTTTCTAATTTAGCAAAAGCAGCGATAAAATTAATTCTGCTGTAGAGAGATGTTCTGCTTGGAGGTAATTCTCTGAGTTCTTGAAATAGTTGGGGAGCTAAAGCAATTGCACGAGAATTAACACCATAATCAGCAAATAATTTAAATTTTTTCAAGCGTGACCCGATTTTATCTTGAGAATTATTAGCTGCTTTTTCTGCTTCTTCAAAGAATATCAAAGCATCGTCGGGGTCTTGTAAATCGATAGCAGTTTTACCCAAGGTTTGTAAAATGCTGCTGACTTGATTATCTGCATTAATTTTTTCCGCAGTTTTATAACTTTGAATCAGAACTTCTTGACTGTCTTTAGAAATTCCCATTGACTGTAAAGTTACTCCCAGACTTCGCAAACCACTTACCTTGATTTCCGAATCTGGCATTTTTTTCAAATTTTTATTTATCGCTTCTAACTGCTTTTTAGAACGACGATAAAACCCCATACTTTGCAAAGCTTGAGCCTGATTTATTTGACTACCCAGACTTCCGACATCATCTTTAGCCTGTTCGTAATATTTTTGTGCTTGCTTCCAGCTTTCTAATGCTGCATTAGCTTTACCAGTGTGCAACTGTAAACCAGCTTGAGTATTTAACACCTGCGCCCAGATAATTGCATCGGGAGCGGGTTTAGCGGTTTTTAATAACTCCAAAGCTTTGCTAATAGATTTTTGTGAATTATCTAGCTGCTGTAATTCCTGTTGAGCTAGAGAAAGATAACTCAAACTTAAAGCTTGATTTAAAGTATCGTTTTGGATTTGATATTGTTTCGCTGCTGTCTGCCAAATATTCGCAGCTTCAGCAAAACGCCCTTGCCCGTAGAGCTTTCTTCCTTGTTTTAAAGGATTTGCTTTAATAGCTACCGTTGCAGAATCTCCTTCATAAGCAGTAGCAGCATTCAGATTCCAAAGTAATGGGCATAATAAAGCCAAACATAAACTTAAAAAGCACAGACTGATATATAACCAGCGACGTTTACAAAAAAGATAAATCATTTTAATAATTTTGATAATTGTTAATGGATAAACCTCACCCCCATCCCCTCTCCTTGTTAAGGAGAGGGGTGCCGTTAGCCTCATCTCCTTCCCCTCTCCTTAATAAGGAGAGGGGTGCCGTAGGCGGGGTGAGGTGTTAATTTTTACTGCATGCTAATGTAAATTGCTATATGTGAATTTTTAATGAGAATGTTCTATTGATTTCTGAAGTTATGATTCCCGAATTCTTTACGCTACTAACACAAACTTTAAAATGCAGTGTTATTACGTATTTTATCCACTACAGCTAGAAACTTGTTTTGTATTAAAAGGTGTATTGTGAGCAGCTACAAGTTCAATTTCTCCTTTTTGATTACGTATAAAACCAGTAGCTTCTATAATTGTTGGTTTATTCGAGATAACTGTAATTTCCGAATTATTATTTCCCTTACGAAATGCTGATAAATCGCGAATATCCGACCAAGAAAAGTTTGAATCAATTTGTTCGTTAGGGTTTTGGGGAATTCCACCTTTTCCAGTTGCAACAAAACTACTACCAGCTTTACCCGTACATCCTGACGTAATTTGTTGGGATGAATCTGTTAATGTTACCGGTAGTTCGGTTAAACCAGAACCTGGATCGAGACTCAAATTATTAATTTCTACCGTACCGTTAACACCAAATTGAGAACTTGCTGTAATATCACTGTCTGGTGTGAGTGAGTCGCGGAATTCTAAACCGAAAATTCCTTGAGTTGTAATGTTGATGTTGCCACCATTACCTTCTACAGCATTAGCAATAATATCGCTGTTTTCAAAACCCGCAATTACCGGAGAATTAATCCTAATATTTCCACCGTTACCCGTTCCTAATGATTCTGTATTGATTAAACCACCACGCCGGATAACTAATGAATCTTGTAAATCCAAACTAATATCACCACCTTCTCCCGATTCGGTAGCAGCAGTTATACCTCCTTTTGTATCTAGATTCAAGGAATTTGCATTTATTTGTAAACTTCCACCGTTTCCAAAACCATCATTTCTCACGCTGACTAAACTACCATCTTTAACAGTTAAGCTCGGTGTATTGATTTCCACATTTCCCGATGCTCCAAATGGTTTATCTGGTAATCCAAAACGTTGTCTTAAAGCTTCATCTAAAATATTCGCTGAAGAGATAATTAAACTAGGATTGCGCGAACCTTCTGCAATTCCGCTAACTTCTACGGATTCGGAAGCATTTACGGTAACATTACCAGCAGCACCACTAATACTAGTGGAAGAACCAATTCTACCTCCATCTTGAATAATTAAGTTTCCGGTATTCAAAATCAAATTACCAGCATCCCCAGTACCAATTGTCGAAGAAGTTATGCTGCTAGGTTGAAAATTAGGAGAAATACCAATTGTTGTAATTGATTCAGAAGCATTTACTTTCACATCTCCCCCCTTACCGCTTCCCAAAGTTACAGAAGCGATAACAGCACCATCTAAAATAGTTAACTCTTTTGTTGATAAATTAACTGTACCGGAGTCTCCAGCAGCATAAGTCGAAGGATTTATAGCACTACTTCTTTTAGTAATAGGTGAAAGTCCAAATAAATCTACAGATTCAGTTAAATTTAAATTATAGTTTCCAGAATTTCCCGTATTATAAGTACTACTAGCAATTGTTGCACCGTTTTCGACTATTAAGTTTTTACCATAAATATTAATATCCCCAGCTTTTCCTTCAGTTAATGTCTCAGTTAATATACCGCTAGAAATTTTTTCATCTAAATTTGTACCGCTAATTTTTAATGATTCGGAAGCATTAATATTTACATTTCCTGATTCTTGTAATCCCCGGTGTTGAATCCAAATTTTTGAACCATCATAAAGATTGACATTTTTACCTTGTAGTATGATTGAACCAGCATTTTCACCGCTAGCATCCTTGGTTGGTTTGATTTAAATTAACGGTTCCTTCTCCAACACTACCTAATTCTATATTTCCTGATGCTGCTGTCAGGATAGCACCATTCAAGGTAACTTCTCCTCCCACTAGCGCTAGGGTTTTTCCCGGTTGTACCTGCAAATTAATGTTATTTTGGCTGCGTTTGAGAGGTGAAAATGGACTTGCTTCAATTAAATTATGTCCCGTTCCTTCTACCTCAATTACTCCGGGATTTGTGCCCATTTGTAAACCCAAAGGTACGCTAACTGTTAATAATGGTGTTTGTTGTGAATCTATAGCGCTATATTTAAATCCATCTTCAAATAAAATACTTTCTGCTGTAGTTCCTAAAAACGAACCACCAATATTTAAAGAAGCATTTTCACCAAAAACAATTCCCACAGGATTAATTAAAAATAAATTGGCATTACCCGACGCTTTAATTAACCCATCAATATTTGATATATTCCCACCCGTTACCCGATTAATGATATTTACGACATCAGTAGAATTATTGAAAGTCGCCTTACCACCTTTGGGAATCGAAAATTCTTTGAAGCTATGAAATAAATTATTCCCTTTTTGAATACCGTTGAGAATATCGAAATTGTTGCCTGTTGTGTTAACAGTTGTATTAGTAGTATTATCGGATGTTATCTGAGCCGCTACGGGTAAAATAATTCCTGAAGTTAGGAAACCACTGATTAATCCAGATATAAATGCAATCCCTTTCATGTTTAAAAATATTTTGACACCTTGAATTTATGATTCCCTAATTGTTTATCCTACTAACAAAATATTGAAAATTTAGTATTCTTAAGTATTTCCACTACAATCAGAAGTTTGATTAATTGAAAGAGGTTTATTCCCAACAGCAACAAGTTCAATTTCTCCTGAAGCATTACGGATAAAACCAGTAGCTTCTATAATTTTTGGTTTATTTGAAATAGTTGTAATTTCAGAACTATTATTATTACCTTTGCTATATGCAGATAAACCGCCAATATGGAACCAAGTACGATTTGAAATTAAATTATTACTAGGATTTTGCGGTATTCCACCTCTTCCGGTTGCTATAAAATTACTGCCAGTTTGAGTACCACATCCCGATGCGATTTGATTGCTGGGATCTATTATATTTGCTGGTAATTCAGTGATTCCGGAATTAGGATCGATTCTGGGGGTATTAAGTTCAACTATACCGCTAAATTCTGCTCCCAATTCCGAAGTAGCAGTAATATCGCTTTGAGAAGTAACATTATCTCGAAATTGCGTACCAATTATTCCTTCTGCGTTAATAGTTACATTCCCGCCGAAACTATTTTGTGCATTTGCGGTAATATCGCTGTTTTCCAAAGCTGCAAGAGTATTTGTATTAATAGTTATATTGCCGCCCTTACCTTCACCCCGTGCGTTAGTTGTGATAAAGCTGTCGCGACGCAGTTGCAAAGAATCACTTTGTACAAAAATATCGCCGCCTTCACCAGAGTTACTGAATGCAGTTAACTTAGCTTTATCTTTTAACTGTATTAAATCGGCATTTACTGTTAATATTCCGGCATTACCTACAACTAAATTACTAACTGAAAGAGCTCCATAATCGCTTAACTTCAGATAGGGAGTCTTGACTGTAATATTACCAGCATCACCAAAAGGTATATCGGGTACCTCTAATGGCTCTCCTACAACTATTGTTTCAGGCAAGACAGAAGAATTGATATTACTAGCTCGTATTTCGTTTTCTCCATCAGCTATTTCTACAGATTTAGCGGCATCAATAGTTATATTGCCAGCATTTCCCATATTATGGCTAGTTGTATTAATACCCCCACGTTCCCTAACTGACAGGGTTTGAGTATTGAGTGTAATGTTGCCAGCATCACCCTTTCCAAAAGTAGTAGTCGTGACTGTGGTAATTCCAAAAACTCCCTGACTTATACCAGCAACTTGAGTATTTTCACTATTAATAGTTATGTTACCCGCAGAGCCACTGCTCAAAGACATTGATGCGATGGCACCAGAGTCAAGTACTGACAAATTCTTAGTTGACAAATTAATATTTCCCGATTTTCCAGTAGATAAAGTAGCTGAGCCGATAGCACTAATTTGGGTGTTATTAATTGGTGAAAGTCCGATAACATTTATTGATTGAGCGGCATTAATATTAATCAAACCGCTGTTTCCCAAACCAAAGGTTCGACTAGTTACCCCAGCCCCATCTAAAACCCTCAAGCGTTCGGTTTTAATATTTATGTTGCCAGCATCTCCGGCTATTGTTTCGTTTACCAAGCTGCTGCGAATCTGAGTATCGGGAATTGCACCGTTAATTTCAACAGATTTAGCGTCTATGTTAATATCACCTGCTGGCTGAATTCCCCGATTCTGCACCATGACAACAGAGCCATCTTTAACATTAAATTGATTTCCAGAGACGTTAACTTCTCCAGCACCATCACCGGAAACATCTAGTAAAGTTCGTTGCAGTAGTTGAATATTTCCAAAATTTGATATTTTTGAATTGTCTAATAAAAAACCTTTTGAATCATTGACTAAATTTACTCTTCCTTGTTTAATACTTGCTAATTCTACTCTTCCTTCTGCTGACGTAAGAATACCGCCAACAAGCTCAATATCTCCCCCCACTAGTGCGAGTGTATTTCCTGGCTTTACTTGCAATCCCGGTCTAAGTTGTGATGGAATGAAGCTCAATGGATTAATTAATGGTGCAAAATTAGCATCTTGTGTTGTCAAATTATGTCCGCTTCCTTTAACTTCAATTGCTCCCGGATTTGTTCCCATCTGTAAACCAATAGGAACGCTAACTGTTAATAATGGCTTCTCTTCAGGATTAACAGCGCTAAATTCAAAACCATCTTTAAATAAAATACTTTGTGCAGTACTTCCAAAAAACGAACCACCAATATCTAACAGCGCATTTTCACCAAATAAAATTCCAGCAGGATTAATTAAAAATAAATTTGCATTACCTTGAGATTTAATTAACCCATCAATATTAGAAATATTACCACCAGTTACCCGATTAATAATATTTACGACATCGGTAGAATTATTAAAAGTAGCCGAGCCACCTGTAGGAATCGAAAACTCTTTGAAGCTATGAAATAAATTATTCCCTTTTTGAATACCGTTAAGAATATTGAAATTATTGCCTGTTGTGTTAACAGTTGTATTAGTAGTGTTATCGGATGTTACCTGAGAAGAAGCTGGTAATATTATTCCTGAAACTAATAAACTACCGATTAATCCTGGTAGAAATGCAAACCCTTTCATATCTAGCAAACCCTGTTGTCTTCTGGATTTATAATTCCCTATTTATTTGTGCTATTAACAATAGGAATTAAAACCAGTATTATTACGTAATACCAATTCTGTATGAGGCTGCGCTTAATCGCTCTCACTCTTGCTATGGTGGAGCTACTGATACAAAGCCTACCCTACGCCGGCTTTATTCGGCGCATCTTTATAAAGAAATGGTACAAGTAAGTCGGCACAAATAAAGTATCGCTATGTAATATGCAGGTAAATTACTCTTAAACCCTTATTGCTACTTGCTACTTGCTACTTTCTACTTGCTACTTTCTACTTGCTACTCCCCTATCTTAACTACAATTTTCAACGCCAACCTACTTATCTTTACCACTACAGTTAGAAACTTGTTTTGTATTAAAAGGTGTATTTTGAACAGCAACAAGTTCAATTTCTCCCTTTTGATTGCGGATAAAATGAGTAGCTTCGACAATGGCTGATTGATTCGATATTTGTGTAATTTCCTCAGTACGATTGTTTTGGTTGCGAGATATCGACGAATCCCGAATATCCGACCAAGTTTGATTTGAATTTAAATATTGACTGGGATTTTGTGGTATTCCACCCCTTCCGGTAGCAACAAAAGTACTGTCGGTGTTGCTCGAACATCCTTGTGAAATTTGTTGTGATGAATCTTTTAATTGTATAGGTAATTCGACTAAACCAGAACTAGGGTCAATATTAACATTGTTTATTTTTACGATACCGTTAATTCCAAATTCCGAACTGGCTGTAATATCGCTTTCTTCAGTTAGTTGTTCTCCAAATTTTAAACCGAAAAGACCTTGAGTTGTAATATCAATATTACCGCCGTTTCCATCCACAGCATTTGCGATGATGTCGCTGTTTTCAAAACCAGCGATTACAGGAGAATTTATGTTGATATTACCACCGTTACCAGTTATCAAAGATTCTGCATTTATTTGACTTTGGAATCGCAAGGAAATTATTTCATTCAGATTCAAATTAATTACACCACCAGTACCGGATTCTGTTGTAGTTAGGATGGAAGCTTGATTAGCTAGGTTTAGTTTATCCCCTGTAATAGTAACTTCTCCACCATCACCAGTACCTTCATTGACTGCAATTATTTGAGCATTATCAGCAACATTAACTGCAGGAGAATTGATAATAACACTTCCAGAATCACCGCTAGGATTGGGACCTATGCCAAAGGCATTTTGGAAAAATGGGATTGGTTTAATCGTACCAGCACGAATTTCGCTCAAAATATCGCTTTGTATACGAGGAGAAAAATAACTTCCCTCCACAGTAATTGATTCTGATGCATTCAAAAGAATATTACCACTTGCACCTATGGACTGGTTGGCAGCTTCAATTAAACCACCATCTTTTAGTAAGATTCTTCCAGTATTAATTTCTATATTGCCTGCTTCTCCTCCTCCAAAGCTGGCAGAGCGAATTCTACTAATAAAGGCAAAAGTCTCTGTTTCGCCAATTAAATACACATTATCAGTAACATTGATAGTTATATCACCAGCCTCACCACCGCTCAAGCCTTCGGTATTGGAAAGAAAGCCACCTCCTGTTACTAAGTTTAAATTTTGAGCATTAACGATTAGATTGCCACCTTTGCCAGTATTTTCACTACTACCTGTAGCATTGCTTATTGTAGTAACGAGAGTCGAAGAAGATCCGCTAGAGCTTCTGATAGGACTTCCAATTAAATTGATATCTTCGGTTGCTGTCATTGTCACTGTACCGCCTTCTCCCTTACCTACGGTACTAGCAAGGATATAACTAGCATCACTGAAATTCATGTTTTGGGCAGTAAGATTAATATTACTTCCATTACCTTCAGCTACGGCAAAATTGAGAATACGAGGTTCGCTAAGGTCGGGAAATAGCTGACTCATGGTAAAATCACCAGAAGCATTGATGTTGATATCACCAGCTTGTTGATTACCTAAATTATTAGATTGCACTATGGTGCCGCTTTCTAGTTGAATATCTTCTGCGTTGATGTTAATACCTTTAGGATTCGAGCCGCTAATATCTATGAGGCTTTTATCTACAAACCGAACTGAAGCAAAATTATTTATATTGCTGTAGTCAAATTTCCACCCAGATTCCTCAAAAGACAAATTAACTAAGGCTGAAGTATTAGAACCTATAGCACCAACTTCGACCTTACCACTTTCTGCATTCAGAACTCCTCCTGTGCCTTGGATATTACCCCCAATCAATGCTAATGTATTGCCTTCCTTAACTTTTAATCCCGAACTACCGAATGTTGCAGTTGTCGGAGTAAGTGTTCCTCCAGATAATTCATGTCCCGTACCGTTAATTTGAATAGCTGCCGGATTTTGTCCCATTTGCAATCCCACTGGTACGCTGATGGTTAACAATGGTGTTTGGTCTGAATTTATAGCGCTATAGTTAAATCCATCTTCAAATAACAAACTTTCTGCTGTAGTAGCTAAAAACGAACCACCAATATCAAGCTTTGCATTTTCCCCAAATACAATCCCTGCTGGATTAATCAAAAATACATTTGCACTACCGTTAGCTTTGATTAATCCATCAATATTGGAAATATTTCCACCAGTGACCCGATTAATGATATTTTCTATAGCACTAGAGTTTTGAAAAGTTGCAGAACCTCCCGTGGGAATAGAGAATTCTTTGAAGCTGTGAAATAAATTATTCCCTTTTTGAATACCGTTGAGAATATCGAAATTATTACCGCTTTGATTAACGGTTGTGTTGGTAGTTCCATCGGATGTAACTTGAGCTGTAGCTGGTAAAGTTCCAACAAGTAACAAACCACTTGCAACACCAGATAGAAATCTAATCCCTTTCATAACTAACAAACCAAGAATGTGTCATTTTTTTATGTTTCCCTAATTTCTTCTCCGAGTAAAGAGTGTATAAAAAAGCAGTATTTTCACGTATTTATACCACTACATTAAACAACTTGTTTATTTCTCAAAGGGATATTTCCAAGAGCAACAAGTTCAATTTCTCCCTTTGAATTGCGGATAAAACCAGTAGCTTCGACAATTGCTGGTTTTTTTAATAGTTGTAACTTCAGTAATATTAATCTCTCCACCATCACCTATGCTTTAAAAGTTTTAAAATTTAGATGCGTTTGCTCTGTAATCTCTTACCCCGAAATTTTGAGGAGATACAATATTTTTATTTATCAAATGAAAAATACAATTTTTGATTTTATTATAATTTTTCAGATGATTACTTCTCGTTCCCAGGCTGAGCCTGGGAATGAATATTTAGAGGCTCTGCCTCTATCTCGGCAGGCAGAGCCTGCTAGAGGGCATTACAAGGC
>ERZ1740052.312-NODE-312-length-17044-cov-6.229325_pt1 | contig 17044 bp, 12 predicted proteins | sample MGYA00581750_ERZ1740052 | MGnify/ENA primary metagenome ERZ1740052 (study PRJEB43018, sample SAMN04849743) | marine metagenome | isolation source: floating plastic debris | place: Pacific Ocean | collected 2008-08-30 | study: EMG produced TPA metagenomics assembly...
ATTATTGAAAGTAAATTAAGAGCACTGGGATGACTGTTTCCTATAAAAAATTAAAAGGTAAAGCTGAAATTTCATCTTGCTTAATTTTTGAGATTAGTTGCTATTCGTTTTTGGTATATAAATGAATATCTCGTTGTGGAAAAGGAATACTGATTTGATTTTCTCTGAATAATTCATCTATTCTAAAGCGTAAGTCACTTTGTATAACTGCCAACTGAAAGCTATTATGAATGGTAAAAATAAGTTCAAAATCTAAAGAACTATCTCCAAAATTTTTAAATAAAACTATTGGTTCAGGTGTTTTTAAGATTTGCTTATGCTCATCAGCTGTTTGAAGTAATATTTTCTTCACCAACTGAACATCTGTTCCATAAGCAACACCAACTTCTACCGAACTTTTAGTCTTACTTCCGTTTTGTGTCCAATTGTATAAGCTATTTTTTAAATACATGTGATTTGGAATCACTAGCACTTTATTTTCGATGGTAACAGCTCTTGTTGTTCGTAATTTTATTTCGACAACTCTACCTACTTTACCATCCATTTCGATATAATCTCCAACATGAACACTTTGATCCATAATAATAAAGATTCCAGAGATAATATCTTGAAAGAAAGTCTGGAGCGCCAAACCAACACCAATTAATAAGGCCGTAGATGCCGCAAAAACTGCTGTAATTTGAACTCCAGAACTTTGTAATGTAATTAAGAAGATAATAATGTATAACAACCACTTTCCAAAAGAAAAAACTGTATCGAATTTGTTTTTATCTTGAGCCTGTAATTTACCTTTTATATATCTTTTAAATAATTTTAAAAGAAATGAAGCTAGCATAATTACAGCTACTAATATTAATATTGATTTTACACTAATACTAATATGATCGTTGTAATGAAAAGTGTAGTTTAATACATTATTAATTTCTTCCATTATTTTTTCTTATGAACTATAACGAATCCACTTCCATAGATCTTTATAATTTGGTTTCTTTCCGTACATTAAAAACCCCACTCTATATATTTTAGCGGCAATCCATACTGCACTTATAAAAGTAAGAATTAATATTAATAACGAAATTAAAATTTCCCACCAAGCTACACCAAATGGAATACGCATCAACATAACAATTGGTGATGTAAATGGTATATAAGAAAATATCACAGAAATTGGTCCGTGAGGATCATTTATTACTGTAAAAAATCCAACATAAACTCCTAATATTAAAGGTAGCATTATTGGAGTCATAAATTGCTGTGAATCTGTTTCGTTATCTACTGCTGCCCCAATAGCTGCAAACAAAGAACTATATAACATATAACCTCCAAAGAAATAGAAGATAAATAGTATAAACATTTTAAGTAATGGTAAATCTAAAACACCTTGAATTATCTTTTCAAACTTACTCATATCTGCTGCCTGTTTTATCGTTTCCATTTGTTCAGCAGAAACTTGAGCTGTTTGCATTTCAGAAATACTTACACCAAATATTGCTGGTAAAATCATACTTAAAGCAAATAAAATAATTCCCCAAATAAAAAACTGTAATAAACCTGCTGATGCATTACCTATAATTTTACCTAACATTAACTGAAAGGGTTTTACTGAAGAAACGATTACTTCGATAATTCTACTTGTTTTCTCTTCTATAACGCTACGCATTACAGAAGTTCCATAAATTAAAACAAACATAAACAATAGATAACCTGCAGCACCTCCAGCAATAATACTAGCTACATTCTTTGCTTTAGATGATTCTTCTCCTGAAAAATTATACATTTTTACATCTGAAGAAATTTTAGAAGCTTTTATTTTTGCTAAATCTATCCCGAAATCAGTTAGTTTAAGATTTCGTAAGCGTGAATCTATCTTTCTTTCTACATTGTCCATTACAGTTAATCCTGGAGAGTCTTTAGAATAAAACTCTATTGATTTTGCCAGAATTTCTAAACTATCTTTTTTAGGTATATATAATGCTCCGTAGTAATCTCCTTCTTCTACTTTTTTCTTAGTTTCTTCTATACCTAACTTTGTGTAATCTTCAAACTGTAATGTTTTAGAATCCTTAAATACATCTTTAGAAAAGATTCCAGATTCATCAACAAATACTATTTTTTTCACTTTCTCTTTATTTTTCTTAGTTAAGAAAAATACTAAAGCTCCCATACCTACCATTAGTAATGGGCTTAAAAAAGTCATTATTATAAATGATTTATTTTTAACCTTTGCAATAAACTCGCGTTGTATAATTAACTTTAACTTGTTCATCTTAAATTGTTTTGTTTATTGATTGAATAAAAATATCGTTGGCACTAGGCACTAATTCTACAAAATGATTTACCTGACCACTTGAAGTTAAAAATGATAATAAATCATTTGCGCTATTTCCTCCTGCTAATTTTACATTTAACTTTAATCCTTCATTTAACGATTTAAAATCTGCTGGATAAACTTCAAAATTCTGACTTAATTTTTGTTGTACTTCTTCAGGTGAATCTGTTTTTAATCCAACTTCAAAAACATTGGTTCTATACTGACGTTTAATGTCATCTAACTTACCATCTAAGATTTTATTAGACTTATTAATTAATGCAATATAATCACACATTTCCTCAACACTTTCCATTCTATGTGTTGAAAATATAATGGTTGCGCCTTCATCTCTTAATTGTAATATTTCTTTAGCTATTAATTGAGCATTAATTGGATCGAAACCAGAAAATGGTTCATCAAAAATTAATAATTTAGGTTGATGAAGAACAGTTACAATAAACTGTACTTTTTGAGCCATACCTTTAGATAATTCCTCTATCTTTTTATTCCACCAAGCTGTAATATCAAATTTCTCAAACCAATATTTTAATCTTTTTTTAGCCTCAGATTTACTCATTCCTTTCAGTTGAGCTAAGTATAAAGCCTGATCTCCAACTTTCATTGACTTGTACAATCCTCTTTCTTCTGGTAAATAACCAATCTGTTCGATATGATGAGGTGCCAATTTTTCTCCATCTAAAATTACTTCTCCACTATCTGGCATTGTAATTTGATTGATAATTCTAATTAATGAAGTTTTTCCTGCACCATTAGGACCAAGAAGCCCAAATACACTTCCTTTAGGGATATGCATCGATACATTATTTAATGCAGTATAATCTCCATAGCTTTTTACTACATTATTAATTTCTAATAAATTACTCATTGATTTTGGTTGTTTGATTATAGCTTGATCAAGTTTTATGACAAACTTACACACTTTTGTGAGTATTAGTAATATTATATTAAGATATGTTACATTTTTTTGACTTTTTATTCAAAAAGCAAACTCTTTATTTGATTTTGACTAAGAAAAAAACACTAAAAAAAGAAGAATAGATATTTTTATAATTAATGGTTTTACAGATCATCGTTACTATAAATCAATCACCAGAACTACTCTATTAAAATTCTAGTTTTATCTAAAAAACTGATAATCTCTTAAAAATATTGAAGTTATAATCCCATAATCTCAATTTTTCACATTAATTAATCGTTAAAATTTATTATGCACGCATAATTTTTTCTCGATTTACTATGCATGCATAATAAATTTTTATATCTTTGAAATGTTATATGGATAAAAGTAAATCAATAGATCACCAATTAAGAGCTACATGGCAAGCTGTAGCGAAGATGTATAATGAACAAGCATCAAAACATGATAGTACTATGGCCATGGCTTTTGTATTATTAAATATTGATTACGAGAACGGAACTCCTTCTACTTCATTGGGTCCTTTAATGGGAATGGAACCAACAAGTCTTTCTAGAATTTTAAAATCTATGGAAGATAAAAGTTTAATTTTAAGAGAAAAAAATCCTGAGGATGGTAGAAGTGTAATTATTAAGCTTACTGAATTTGGTAAAGAAAAACGTGAGATTTCTAAAGGTCACGTTTATCAATTTAATAATAAAGTTCGCGAACGTTTAACAGATAAAGAAATTCAAAGTTTTTTTAAAGTAACAGAAATTATAAACAAGCTTATAGCTGAAAAAAAGATATATGGAGATATATCTTCTCAAGCTGTATAAAAATTCAAACCTATATAAGTAATGAGCAAAAGAAGAATTAAAAAGGTAGCGATTATTGGATCAGGTATTATGGGATCTGGTATCGCTTGTCACTTTGCTAACATCGGTGTTGATGTATTACTTTTGGACATAGTACCAAGAGAACTAACAGACAAAGAGAAAGCAAAAGGATTAACTCTAGAAGACAAAGTTGTTCGTAATCGTTTAGTAAACGATGCTTTAACGGCTTCTCTAAAATCTAAACCGTCCCCTATCTACAACAAAAAGTTTGCTGATAGAATTACTACAGGTAATATTGATGATAATTTACACCTAATTAAAGATGTTGATTGGGTAATGGAAGTTGTTGTTGAACGTATAGATATTAAACAAAGTGTTTTTGAAAAAGTAGAAAAATATCGTACTCCTGGTACTATCATTTCTTCTAATACTTCTGGTATTCCTATCAAATTTATGAATGAAGGAAGAAGCGAAGACTTCAGAAAACATTTTGCTGTAACTCATTTCTTTAATCCACCTCGTTACTTAAAATTATTCGAAGTTGTTCCTGGACCAGACTGTAAGCAAGAAGTTACTGACTTCTTAATGGAATACGGAGATAAGTTCTTAGGAAAAACTTCTGTATTAGCTAAAGATACTCCTGCTTTTATTGGAAACCGTATTGGTATCTTCGGAATTCAATCTTTATTCCACCAAGTAAAAGAATTAGGTTTAACTGTAGAAGAAGTTGATAAATTAACTGGACCAGTAATCGGTCGTCCAAAGTCAGCTACTTTCCGTACTGTAGATGTTGTAGGTTTGGATACATTAGTACATGTAGCTAATGGAATTTATGATAATTGTCCAGATGATGAAGCTCACGACTTATTTAAATTACCAGATTTCATCAACACAATAATGGAAAACAAATGGTTAGGTAGTAAAACAAAACAAGGTTTCTACAAGAAGTCAGTAAATGCTGAAGGTAAGAAAGAAATCTTAACGTTAGATTTAGATACGATGGAATATCGTTCTAAAAAGCGTGCTAAGTTCGCTACTCTTGAATTAACTAAAACTATAGATAAGCCAATTGATCGTTTTAAAGTATTAGTTGGCGGTAAAGATAAAGCTGGAGAATTCTATCGTAAGAACTTTGCTGCAATGTTTGCTTATGTTCAAAATAGAATTCCAGAAATTTCTGACGAATTATATAGAATTGATGATGCCATGAAAGCTGGTTTCGGTTGGGAAAATGGACCATTCGAAATTTGGGATGCTGTTGGAGTTGAGAAAGGTATCGAATTAATGAAAGCTGAAGGAAAAGAGCCAGCTGCTTGGGTTACTGAAATGGTAGCAAAAGGAGAAACTGCTTTCTATACAGTAAAAGATGGAGCTACATATTATTATGATGTAAATGAAAAAGCTCAGGTTAAAAAGCCTGGTCAAGATGCATTTATCATCTTAGATAACATTAGAAAATCTAAAGAAGTATTCAAAAACTCGGGTGTTGTAATTGAAGATCTAGGCGACGGTATCTTAAACTGTGAATTCCAATCTAAAATGAACACAATCGGTGGAGATGTTTTAGCTGGATTAAACAAAGCTGTTGATTTAGCTGAAAAAGACTTCGAAGGATTAGTTGTTGGTAACCAAGGAGCAAACTTTTCTGTAGGTGCTAACAGCGGAATGATCTTTATGATGGCTGGTGAGCAAGAGTACGATGAGTTAAACATGGCTATTAAATATTTCCAAGATACGATGATGCGTATGCGTTATTCATCTATTCCTGTTATCGCTGCTCCTCATGGAATGGCTTTAGGTGGAGGATGTGAATTATCATTACATGCTGACAAAGTTGTTGCTGCTGCTGAAACTTACATGGGATTAGTTGAATTCGGTGTTGGAGTTATTCCTGGTGGTGGTGGTTCTAAGGAAATGGCCTTAAGAGCTTCTGATACGTTCCGTAAAGGTGATGTTCAGTTAAATGTTCTTCAAGAGTATTTCTTAACTATCGGAATGGCTAAAGTATCTACTTCTGCTTACGAAGCATTTGATTTAGGTTTATTACAACAAGGAAAAGATGTTGTGGTTGTAAACAGAGATCGTCAAATTGCTGAAGCTAAGAAACATGCATTATTATTAGCTGATGCAGGTTATACACAACCTGTACACCGTAACGATGTATTAGTTCTTGGTAAACAAGCATTAGGTGCATTTATGGTAGCTACTGATTCTATGCAAGCAAGTAGATTCATTTCAGAACACGATCAAAAGATTGCAAACAAACTAGCTTATGTAATGGCTGGTGGAGATTTATCAGAACCAACAAAAGTTTCTGAACAGTATTTATTAGACATCGAGCGTGAAGCGTTCTTAAGTCTAACTACAGAACGTAAAACATTAGAGCGTATTCAGCACATGTTAAAAACTGGTAAACCATTAAGAAACTAAACAATGAAAACAGCATATATAGTAAAAGGATATAGAACTGCCGTAGGAAAGTCAAAAAGAGGTGGTTTTAGATTTAAGAGAGCAGATGAATTAGCTGCTGAAACAATTCAATACATGATGGGAAAACTTCCTGAGTTTGACGTAAAACGTATTGATGATGTAATTGTAGGAAATGCTATGCCAGAAGGATCTCAAGGATTAAACATGGCACGTATCATTTCATTAATAGGATTAAATTCTGTTGATGTACCTGGTGTTACTGTAAATCGTTTTTGTTCTTCAGGATTAGAAACTATCGGTATGGCTGTAGCAAAAATCCAATCAGGAATGGCTGAGTGTATTATTGCTGGTGGTGCTGAGAGTATGACTTCTGTACCGATGACTGGTTTTAAACCTGAATTAAATTATAATATCGTGAACGCTGGTCACGAAGATTATTACTGGGGAATGGGAAACACTGCTGAAGCTGTAGCTCAAGAGTATAAAATTTCTCGTGAAGATCAAGATGAGTTTGCTTTAAATTCTCACTTAAAAGCATTAAAGGCACAATCTGAAGATCGTTTTCAAGATCAAATCGTTCCTATTGAAGTAGAAGAAACATACATTGATGGTAAAGGAAAAAAAGCGACTCGTAAATTTACTGTAACTAAAGATGAAGGACCTCGTAAAGGTTCTACTATCGAAGGTTTACAAAGATTACGTCCAGTATTTGCTGCTAACGGATCTGTTACTGCTGGTAACTCTTCTCAAACAAGTGATGGAGCTGCTTTCGTAATGGTTATGAGTGAAGATATGGTAAAAGAATTAAACCTTGAACCAATTGCTCGTATGGTAAGTTATGCTGCTGCTGGTGTTCCCCCAAGAATCATGGGAATTGGACCTGTTGCTGCTATTCCAAAGGCATTAAAGCAAGCTGGTTTACAACAAAACGATATTGACTTAATTGAGTTAAATGAAGCATTTGCTTCTCAATCATTAGCTGTAATTAGAGAATTAGGATTAAATCCAGATATAATCAACGTAAATGGTGGAGCTATTGCTTTAGGTCATCCGTTAGGATGTACAGGAGCGAAGTTATCTGTTCAATTATTCGACGAAATGCGTAAGCGTGAAATGAAGAATAAATACGGAATGGTAACTATGTGTGTAGGTACTGGACAGGGAGCTGCTGGTATTTTTGAATTCTTAAACTAACGTAACAAAAAATTATAATACAATAAGATGGCTGAAACATTAAATAAAGACATTTTACGAGGAGGACAATTCTTAGTAAAAGAAACTAATTGCGAAGATATATTTACTCCTGAAGATTTTACAGAGGAGCAAACAATGATGAGAGACGCGGTTATCGAATTTAACGACCGTGAAATTGTTCCTCATAAAACTCGTTTCGAGGCTAAAGATTATGCATTAACTGAAGAAACTATGCGTAAAGCAGGTGAATTAGGTTTCTTAGGTGTTGCTGTTCCTGAAGCATATGGAGGATTAGGAATGGGATTTGTTTCTACAATGTTAACTTGTGACTACATTTCTAGCGGAACAGGTTCTTTCAGTACTGCTTTTGGTGCACATACAGGTATTGGTACTATGCCAATTACTTTATATGGTACTGAAGAGCAAAAGAAAAAATATGTACCTGCTTTAGCTATGGGTGAGCGTTTTGGTGCTTACTGTTTAACTGAGCCAGGTGCTGGTTCTGATGCTAACTCTGGTAAGACTACTGCTGAGTTAACTGAAGATGGAAAGCATTACAAGATTAACGGACAAAAAATGTGGATTTCTAATGCAGGTTTTGCTGAGATTTTCATCGTTTTTGCTCGTATCGAAGATGACAAAAACATAACTGGATTTATCTTAGAATATGATAAAGACAATCCTAACGGAGTAACTTTAGGTGAAGAAGAGCACAAATTAGGTATTAGAGCTTCTTCTACGCGTCAAGTATTCTTTAACGATACATTAGTTCCAGTTGAAAATATGTTATCTGAGCGTGGTGGTGGATTTAAGATCGCGATGAACGCATTAAACGTTGGTCGTATTAAATTAGCTGCTGCTTGTTTAGATTCTCAAAGAAGAGTTATTACTGAAGCTGTAAAGTATGCTAACGAGCGTAAGCAATTTAAAACTCCAATTAGTGAGTTTGGTGCTATCAAATCAAAGTTAGCTGAAATGGCTACTAGCGCTTACGTTGGTGAATCTGCTTCTTACAGAGCTGCTAAAAACATTGAAGACAGAATCGCTATCCGCGAATCTGAAGGAAATACGCATCAAGAAGCTGAATTAAAAGGTGTTGAAGAGTACGCTATCGAATGTTCTATCTTAAAAGTTGCAGTTTCTGAAGATATCCAAAACTGTGCTGACGAAGGAATCCAAATCTTTGGTGGTATGGGATTCTCTGAAGAAACTCCAATGGAATCTGCATGGAGAGATGCTCGTATTGCTCGTATCTATGAAGGTACTAACGAAATTAACAGATTACTTTCTGTTGGAATGTTAGTGAAGAAAGCAATGAAAGGTCACGTTGATTTATTAGGACCAGCAACTGCCGTTGGAAATGAATTAATGGGTATTCCTTCTTTTGATGTTCCAGATTTTTCTGAGTTATTTTCTGAAGAAAAAGACCTTATTGGAAGATTAAAGAAAGTATTCTTAATGGTTGCTGGAGCAGCTTTACAAAAATTCGGTCCAGATTTAGAAAAGCACCAACAGTTATTAACTGCTGCTTCTAACATATTAATCGAGATTTACATGGCTGAATCTGGTATCTTAAGAACTGAGAAAAACGTTAAGCGTTTTGGTGAAGATGCACAAAAAGAAAAAATTGCTATGGCTAAATTGTATTTATACAACGCTGTAGAAATTATTACTCAAAGTGCTAGAGAAGGAATCGTTTCTTTCGCTGAAGGTGATGAGCAACGTATGATGTTAATGGGACTTAAGCGTTTCACTAAATATACAAACTACCCTAACGTAGTTGAGTTACGCAATACTATTGCAGAAAAATTAAAAGCAGAAAACAAATACTGCTTCTAACAATATTAGCCGTTCGGGCTTAACAATTTCTTCAACTTTTATAGGTTTTAGAATTTAGTTGTTTGTTTAAAGATCACTAATTTTACTTAGTGATCTTTTTTTATGTTTAAAATATGCTAAAAATAAAACTTGCTATATTCCTAATTATTGAAATGTTACTAACTAGTAACACTTTTATATATTCTCAAAATGATATTGATTCTTTATCTAAACTTAATTACGAAGATTTAAAAGTTAATTTTCAAAAAACACAAATAGATTCTACTATTGCTTTTAGACATGCTAAAGCATATTTATTAAAAGCGAAGAAAAAGAAAGATACTTTAAAAATGTGTAATGCTTACTATTTCCTATCTAAATTTTACTCTAATAAAAAAGAAATAGGAATAGCTTATTCTGATAGTATTTTAAAGATTAGTAAAAAGATAAAAAATCATCCTAAATACCCTGCTATTGCCTACGAGCGTATTGGTTTAATTTATCATACCTTTGGTGAGTTTAATGATGCTTTAGAATTTTATCTGAAAGCTTTACAGTTTTCTTTACCCAATACTTTTGAACGTGCAAGTATAAAATTTGATATTGCTGCTTTAAAATATAGGCTAGGCCTTCGTGAAGAGGCCAAAGAGTTATTCAAAAAACATATAGACGACATTAAAAAACTTCAATTCCCTAGTAAGAAATACTACTATTATTTAGGTTTGTATGCATATTGTGACGCTTTAATTTATACAAAAAAACATGATTCTGCGCAGGTAATCATTGATCAGGGGATAAAAGGATTGAAAAATAGTAAGGATGATATTATTAAAATACGATTTATAATGAACTCCGGTATAAACAATTACTATCTAAAGAATTACAACAAAGCTTTAAGTTTACTTTTAAAAAGTAAAGAAATTATAAAAAATCAGCATGATGACTTAACCACAGCTATTAATAATTCTTATATCGGAAAAACTTATTATGTGTTAGGAGAAAAAGAAAAAGGAATCAAATACTTAAAAGAGTCTCATGAATTTCTTTCGGAAACTAATGATGTTGCTCTAGAAATATTAGAAGGGTATGATTTTATCATTGATTATTATAAAAATAAACAAGATTATAAAAATCAGCTCTTTTACATCAATGCCCTAATGAATTTTGACTCTGTTTATAATAAAAAATACAGAACAGTTTCTAAACAAATCACTAAAGGTTATGAGATACCGAACTTAATTAAAGAGAAAGAAAGTATTATCTCTAATTTAAAAGATAATCAGAAAAAAAATACAGTTTTCAAAGGAGTTTTTATATCTGTAATTTCAATACTTACGTTAGTTACTTTACTTTTAATAAAACGTAATAGAGATTATAAAAAAAGATTTGCAGATATTCTGAATTCTGAAGAAAACACCAAACCCGAAATAATTCAGAAAAAAACTTCAGGAATATCAGAAGAATTAGCCAAAAAAATCCTTCAAAAATTAAATGACTATGAAAACACTAAATTTTATTTAAATAAAAGAGCTACACTTAGTTCATTAGCTAAGAAATTAAGTACCAATAGCACTTATTTATCTAAAGTTATTAACTCAAAAAAAGGAACAAATTTTTCTACTTATCTTAATAATTTAAGAATCGATTATGCTATAAAAAAATTAAAAAAGGATCCTCAATTTAGAGCATATACAATAAAATCGATAGCGTTAGAATGTGGATTTAATAATCAAGAAACATTTTCTTTAGCTTTTAAAAAGAGAACAAAACTATACCCTTCTTATTTCATAAAAGAACTTCAAAAAAAGGATAAAAACACAACTTTATATTAATATTTTTACAGCTAATTAAAACAAATAAATTGCAAGATTTCTTCCTATTCATTATTTATTCTGGAATTACACTAAATCTTTTATTGATTTTTCTTGTTATAAACAGATTTAGAAAGCAATTTTCAAATCAGATATTAGTATACATATTAATATGTTTACTTGTTTTATTTTTAACTTATGCTTCTTCATACATCCAAAGTGATACTATTGGTGCTATAATACTTCCGTTTGGAGCAATTATTTATATAGCTTTAGGTTCATTATTGTTAAATTATATACAAGCTATTTATAGTAAAATTACAATTCAGAAAGTAATTAAGGATTTGATTCCTTTCTTTATTGGGTTACTAGCGTTTACGTTGCCTAGTTATATTTTTAAAATTCCAACAAATGAACAAGGATTTAATTATAGTACTCTAATCTACATTATTCCATTTTTAGGTTCTATTTACTTTATTTACTGTTTGTACAATTGCTATAGAACTTTAAAAAAATATAGAACTACTCTTAAAAAGAATTACTCTTTTACAAAAAATATTGATTTAAAATGGTTTTCGATATGGGTAAATGGTTTGATTGCTTTGTTAATAATTGATATGATTTGCGGCGGAATCTTAATTGCCTATCCTTCTCTTCAATTGGTACTTTTTATTAATCTTTTATACTTAACTGGATTAATTTGGTATATGGGATATTATGGATTAAATCAATCTCAAGTTTTTTTGATAACTCAAGAAGTGGAAAAAACAAAAACAAAACTACACCGCCAATCTCCTACTCTAATTCAATCTGATGAGTTTTTAGATTTAGAGAAGAAATTAAAAGAATTATTTGAAAACAGACAGTTATTTAAACAACAAAATCTAACATTAAGAGAAACAGCAGATGCGCTTGAGATTTCAGATAAAAAACTTTCTAATTTCATCAATCAATATTTGAAAACTAGCTTTTATGATTATGTAAATTCTTATCGAATTCAAAATTTTAAAGAAAGTATTCGAAAAGATGATTCTAATCAATTAACCTTACTTGCCATTGCTTTTGATTCTGGATTCAATTCCAAAGCAACTTTTAATAGAGTTTTTAAAAATAGCGAAGGCATTACACCTCTTCAATATAAAAAAAGTATAGAAAAAGGTATCATTGCTTCCAATGAGTCGATTTGATTCTTGTTTATCAGTTGATTTGCTCAAAATTTAAAATGAGTCTCAACATTATGAACACTACAATTCAGACAAAAACAAAACAAAAATCAGACCTTAAAAAGTCTTTAAATTACATTCTTTTAGTTCTTATTATTTCTTGGGCAATTGGTTTTACGACATATAATTTATTAGATACATCAGCAAGTATTATTATTAGAGCTATATCAGAATTATCGTTAGCTATTATGCCTGCTTTATTAGCCATAATTATTAATAAACGAGAAGGTGGGAATTGGAAGTCGTTAAATTTTTTCAAACCATCTGTAAAAGGAATATTTCTAGCAATCTTAATTCCTTTAGTTTATGTAAGTATTGATTTTTTTATTCAAATTTCACTAGGATTTCGAACTAGTCCTGATTGGTCTATTTTAGGAACTTTCCCTAAAAACGCTGCTATTTTATTATTTGGTTACTTAGCTATGATAATATTAGTAATGGGTGAAGAAATTGGCTGGAGAGGTTATTTACAAGACAAACTTTTTAATTCATACGGAAAATTTAAAGGTGTTTTTATACTCGGATTTGTATGGGGAATTTGGCATTTACCTGCAGCTTTACAAGGATACAACTTTCAACATTATCCTTATATAGAAGCTTTTATTACATATCCACTTATTTGTATCGCTTCATCTATAATTATTGCTTATATCGGTTTCAACAAACATTCAATATTTATTGCTGCTTTTTTTCACGCTGCTAACAATCACTTTAAAGTAACTGTATTATCAACTACAGAAGTAATCGATAACTTTAACTTTATGCTAATTAGTAATTTCGTTTGCATTGATTTAATTTTAATTTTCGGATTTCTTTACTGGAAAAAAATTAAAAAACAAGAACGATTAGAAAAATAAAAACGTAAAAGCTCAATGAATTCTTTTTCATTGAGCTTTTATTTTTATCTCTTTTTATCTAACAATTAAAGATTTAGTTTTTACAATTCCTTTATCATTTATAAATCTAACGATATATAATCCTTTAGATAAGTCTGATATAGAAATCTCAGTATTAGATTTTGTAAGTTCCACTATTTTCTGAATAACACCTAAAACATTTACAATGAAAACCTCTCCTCTATCTCTATTATTTATACTGATGATATTTGTTGCTGGATTAGGCCAAACTTTAAATTCATTATCCGCTTCTTCAATTTCTTCTTCTTTGAGAATCTTATTTCTTCGAGACAACTTATTTTCTTTTGTTCTTAAACTTAACGCATCTAAATATCCATCATTTGAAGTTCCACTATTTCTTTCACTTAATAAAATCACCCTGAGCTTTCTTGTTCCTACTGGAGCAATTCTTTCATCAGTAACTTCTTCCCAACTACTACTTCTATTTTTCCAATTACTATCAAAACTTGCTAATACAGTATTGTTTGCATTTCTATATTCTAATTGAATTCTTGCTCTATCTCTTCCGCTATAAGATCTAATAAATCCTTCTAAATAAAAAGATTGTAAACTATTATCAATAGCATTAGCATAAGCTTCAACATTTACATCTTGATAAACTTCTCCTGCACTAGAATTTCCAAACCAAAAAATATAATTTCCTTGTTTAGCTGTCGGATATCCATTACGTCCACCACGAACTCTAATACTATTTCCAGAAACTTGATTCCAACTGTTTAAATTACTTTCCTCTGCACTATACTGTTGCAATAGGTTTTCGCCATAACTTGAATCACTTCCATTATCTCCTCCTCCATTCTCTTCAGGAATAGTATAAGTAACCATCATAGCACGATGATCACTCGCATAATTATTTAACTTAACTTCAGCTTCGTCATTTGTTGGTCCGTATCGAACTGCATTAATAGCCTCAACATTATTTCCTTTATGATAAATGATATCGATTCTATCATAAACTTCATTCGATGATCTTCTTGGCGTCCATGTATCTCCAGGATTTAATACTTCATTCGGATAAACTTCTCGCCAAGAATCTTTCAATCCAATGTTAATTGCTTTTCTACTAGCTGGCCAAGCCACTTTTAGCGCGTGAACATTTGCATTTGCAGCTCTTGTAGTCCAATCTAAATGACTTGGTTCGTTAAAATCTCCAGTAAAAAATACAGGAGCTCCAGCAGGAACCCAACTTTGTATAGTATTTACAATGTTAGTCATTTCGTTTCCTCTTGTTCTATTTGCCGAATTAATAGCCGCAGACTCTGATCTTATACTTCTATCTCTTATTTCATAAGGTTCATAAGGATATGAAGTTAAATGTGCATTGAACACATAAATTTTCAAACCATCTGGTAAAGTGATTTGAACTCCTGAAGAATTTGTAGAAGTAATAGGATAACGAGAAATAATTGTTACACTACTATTTACAGAATGATAATAAAACCCAAGTGAGTTTGCAATGCTTCGAGCTGCTCCGTATGACTCTTGTAAACCAATAACATCTGCACCAGAAGCTCTTACTACGTTTAAAGCTGAATTACTACTTGTTGAATACAACTTATTAAAAGTCATTACTTTTAAGTTATTTTGTGAGTTCGAAATACCCCAAAAAGTAAAAAACATTACAATACATAAAAAGTAGATTTGTTTCATTTTTAGTGATTTTAAATTTAGAAGGTTATAATTGTTTTAATTAATTGATCCTCGAAATTAAACCGCTAAAATGTTGAGAACACTAAGCTTGAATTAACTTTTTGTTAAGTTGACTGAATTAAAATAGAACTGTAACAATTCGTAATTTAAATTGTTATTAATGTTATATGTTCTCTTTAACTGATGTATTTTAGAAAATTGAAATTTAAAGAAATTAAGATATGCGCATAGAATTATCTTTTTTTGATTTATCTGTACTAATAGGAATTACAACCGGAATTGTTTGTAGTATCATTTTACTAAAAAAATCAACCATTAAAAAGTCTAATAAATTTCTTGCTTTAGGAATTTTAGCCTTTGTGTGGTTAAACTCAAAAATGTTATTGCTTTCTCTAAATCTTTGGGAAGTTCATGGTTTTGGATATTTTCCTAATAGTGTAGAAATAGCAATACCTCCACTATTCTACTTTTATTTTTTATCAATAAAAAATATCGACTTTAAATTTAAAAAGAAAGATTGGCTGCACTTTATTCCCTTTTTCATTTCTCAAATGTATTCTGTAATCATGTATATCGCTGCTATGCAAACTCAGATATACTCAGAAAAAAGATTAATTACAGATGCTTTATTTTTTAATGAAGCAAAAAATCTAGATGAATATATTTTAATGATTATGAGTGGTTGTTATTTATATTTTGGAGGAATAGAACTTAAAAGTTTTATTAAAGGGCTTCCAAAAACAAACACAAAACAAGATTCTGAAATTAAATTTCTAAACATTTTATTCTTTTCACTTTGTACATTATCTGCACTTCATATTATTAATTTCACTTTAAATGCTGTTTTAGATCACAGTTACAACTGGCGTTGGGATCTTCATCATTCTTTAATAGCTGCTATTGTTTATTATATAGCTATAATTGGATTTAAAAATGCTGAAGTTATCTTACCTCAAAAAAATAATAACAAAGAAAATGATGTAGATATTTCTATAATTGAAAAATTAAATAGAGCCATCATTTCTGATAAAGTTTATTTAAACCCTAAATTGACTTTAAAGTCTTTGGCCAAACAATTAGATATTAGTGACACTTTATTGTCTAGCACTATAAATGCTCATTATCAAAAAAACTTTAGATCATTAATTAATGAAGCTCGGGTTGAAGAAGTAAAAAAACGATTACTTAACGGAGAGCTAGACAATTTATCTCTTTTAGGAATTGCCAAAGAATGTGGTTTTAACTCTGAAGCTAGTTTTTATAGAATTTTTAAATCAGAAACTCAAATTACACCTAAAAAATTTATCAGTAATAACTTAGAGTTATCTAATTCTATTTGAGAGGACAATAAACAAAAAAGATCACTTATTCAGTGATCTTTTTTCTATTAGTTAGAACGAATAATTACATCGCCATTATAATTTTTGAATAATATTTCTGGACCTCCACCATTAATTGCTCCTTCTATCCATTTTTCTATTTTTACTTTATATCCATTACCTGTTCTTTCACTTTTAGATGTCTTACTCTTAACAGGCTTCGATTTTAAATCGTAATCGGTAAAAATATCGCCTCGTTCAGATTTAATTCTTACATCTGCTTTTAAACTTTTAGGAAAAGTAATATCTATATCTCCATTTAAACTACTAAACGCCATAGGTGTATCTGGAGTAACTTTAAGAAAATTCACTGTAATATCTTTATTTAAAGCATCTGCACTAACAGCTCCGCTAATATCTTTTAATGTGATTTTTCCGTTCGCATTACTTACATCCATAATACCATTTACATTTTCTACATAAATTTCTCCACTATTATAGGTTGATAGTTTTAAAGAAAAGTTTTTTGGAACCTCTATTTCAAAATCTGTAATACCATTTCTATCAGAATCTACATCAATAGCATTATTATCAACATTATCATCATCATCATCAT
>ERZ1740052.313-NODE-313-length-17033-cov-8.702497_pt1 | contig 17033 bp, 15 predicted proteins | sample MGYA00581750_ERZ1740052 | MGnify/ENA primary metagenome ERZ1740052 (study PRJEB43018, sample SAMN04849743) | marine metagenome | isolation source: floating plastic debris | place: Pacific Ocean | collected 2008-08-30 | study: EMG produced TPA metagenomics assembly...
CCTACTCCCTACTCCCTACTCCCTACTCCCTACTCCCTACTCCCTACTCCCTACTTGCTACTCTCTACTCTCTACTCTCTACTCCTACTCACTACTCCTAACTCCTAACTGTTCACTGATAACTGTTTCTATAACTTTTGCGGCATCGGGGGGAATTTCTGTTACCAGACGAAATGGGAATTCTCCGGTGGAAGCAATTTGAGCGTAATCTGGGGTGAGAAACACTTTATATTTATCGGCTTCTGGAGTCAGTTGAGCGGCAAAGGCTAAAACAATTGCTTTGACGAATTTACGAATATCCGCAGCTTTTTCCCCGATTACTTCACCACCAGTTAAAGGTGTATTGGGTTTTCCTTCCTGACTCACGATAGCGCTAGGATCTTTTACGCTCAAGTGGGTAGCTCCAACTACACCAACCAACCATTTCGGTGAGGGAATTTGGCGAAATCCCATTATTTGTTCGGTTAAAGCCGGGTTGGTTTTATCGGCGGAACTCGCTAAAACTAAGGTGGGAACCTCTACAGATTCTAATCCTGTTTCACCAAACATCAAAGAACTCGTAGGGTTGAGAGCAACTATGCTTTTTACTCGTTCGTCGCGCAGTTGATAGCTATTTTCTGGCAATTCCTGCGCTACACACTGAAGCCCTTGCCCAAAGCTCAAAATCGCTAAGTTCCCCTTCTTACAACGTTTTCTGAGACTTTGTGGTTGCAAACGCGCTCCAGCTATTGATAAAGCTGTTCCACCTCCGAAAGAATATCCCACCACCATTACTTTATCGGTTGCGAGTTTACCTTTAAGAGCATTATCTGCCCCTTTATTAATATTTTCTAATTCATCTATTACAAAACTAATATCTTGAGGACGTTCTAAAAATTCTTGTGGTTTTAAAAGTCTGCTTTTACCCGCGATTGCTTTGTTGGTATTTGCTTCATTACTACCGGGATGTTCCACCGCTGCAACTACAAAACCGTAGGATGCAAGATGTAAAGCTAAATAGCGTAATTCATGGCGCACCGAACCCATACCGTGACTAAATACGATTACCGGCTTTTCTATACTCGCAATATTTGACCAATATATATCGACGGGAAGCTTTCTATCTCGCTTTCGATCGTGCAAATTTAAATTCATTTCTTCAACCTCACCGCTTCCCGGTTGAGTCGCGTCAAAAGGCAATGAAAGTTCTGGATCTCTACTTGCTAATTGAGGCGCGATTGCACTCATAAACTGTTGAGTTTGCCAAAATGCTGTATTTAAACTTTTGAATACTTTAAATGCTTGAGATAAATTAATTTCTAAACTTTCGCCGGGATATGCTGCTATAGAAGAAAGCAAAGAAAATCCGTTGGGTTCGCTAGCACCCAATATTAAACTTTCTCTGAGGGCGATCGCTCCGGCATCGTCTTCTCGCTGTATTACTGTGGCTAAATCTTCCAAAATCGTTGAGCCGATTTGAGTACTAAGTAAATTACTCATAGCCGCAACATTAATAGGGATTTTTGCTCTTAATGCTCCCACAATCAAACTGCGCTGTTCTTCAGATAATTTATTAGTGTAAGATTTGAAACTATCGGGAAATACCCCTGTTTTCGCTAAGTTTTTCAATTCAGTAATGGAAATAGATTCCGCAAATGCACCGTAACGTACTACTACGGTTTCTGCTGCCTGCAATGGTTTCTTTGCCAACTGTCCAATCATTAACGTACAAAATAAACGATTAAAATATCTTTAAACTTCTCTTTCTCTCACTATATTCCATTTCTATTTGTACTTTTGTTGATATATGCTTACGCAAAAATACTGACAAAATACTTTAAAAATATAATCGCGAGATTTTAGTTTTAGCTTATGAATTCAATCTATGACAACAATATGGAAAGCCTGCATCCCGAGAATTTAAATAGACAATAATTAATAAATCTTGTTCCACCTCTACATACTAGGATTCAGGAAAAAGTTAATATCTGTAAACATTGACATTTAAGCAAATCCTTAATTATACTATTTAAGTAATTGCTTAAATATTATCTGAGTAGATTTACGTATTAAATTATGAAGGAAAATTTATAAACACATTATCCTAGAAGTTCCTATAGAGTATGCTCTTAACTTCAGTTATGGAAAGATTCAAAATTTCCGTCCCCATAGAATCCAAAATCCACAATCCAAAATCTAAAATCGGATGAGATGAGCCGACAATCCGCGAGTGCAGATGTTTTTCAAGCAATTGCAGATCCAACCCGAAGGGCAATATTGGATTTATTACTTACTGGAGAGCAGCCTGTAAAGCAGCTAGCAGAACCTTTTGCGATTAGCTTACCGGCAATTTCTCAGCATCTACAAATATTGTGTGAAGCTAATTTGGTAGAAATGCGTAAGTTAGGCCGCCAGCGTTTGTATAAGTTGAAGCCAGAACCATTAAAACAAGTGTCAGCTTGGATTGCTAATTATGAAGAATTTTGGCAAGAAAAACTTGATGCTCTTGGCGATTATTTGGAGGAAGATTAATGTTCGCGAAGTTAAATAAAGAGGTATTTTACCCTCATCCGCCAGAAAAAGTTTGGCAGGTAATAACTAATAGTAGAGCTTTAGCTGCATGGTTGATGGAAAATGATTTTGAACCGCGAGTGGGGTGTAAATTTTGTTTTTATAGTAAATCTTTACCGGGAATAGATACAAATATAAGGTGTGAAGTAATCGAAATTGATGAGCCAAAGCGTCTGGTTTACACCTGGCAAGATTGCATGATGAGTCAGCCTTCTATCGTTACTTGGACTTTGAAAGCTGTTGAAGGTGGTACCCAATTGCGTTTACAACATCGAATTCGGGAAACTGCTTTTACAGGTACGAGAAATCCAGTTTATTCCCAACCTGTATACCTAAAACCATCCCTACCAAGTTTTATTCTTGAATCTTATTTCAATGGTGGATGGGAAGAAAAACTTTGCAATCAACTCCCGAAAATTTTAACGCACTTGTAGAGACACAATTTACATATACCATCAATATGACAGAACAAAATTTCATCAACACCAACAATCAACAGTGGGAAAAACTCCCTTCTTTTCCGGGGACAGAAATTCTTACTCTATCCGAACCAGTTCCCCAAGGTTCAATTCATAAATTATATATGAGCGCTGGTACGGTAATCCCGGTTCATTCTCATCCATGCGACGAGTATGTTTATGTTCTCGAAGGAACTATTGAAACCGGAGGAAGAGAATGTCAGGCTCGAACCTTTTGGTTTACCCCTGCTAACACTAAAAACGGCTCTCACAAAGCGATTACGGATGTAGAGATTTTGACTATTCGTCTTGGTGAAATGGGGAAATTTGAAAAGGATTAATTATAAAGACAGTAAAACAAAAAGTAAACATGGTAATAATTATGAGTTCAAATCAAGAATTTCTGCAAAATTTATACGATGCCTTTAATAACCGTGAAATTGAAACAATTATCTCGTTTATGCGCCCGGATGTGAAATGGGCGAACGCAGTGGAAGGCGGTTTTGTTTACGGGCGCGACGCAGTGCGCGAATACTGGACTAATCAATTTAAGGATATTCAAGTGGAGCTTGAGACGCTAAAATTCGAGACGGACGAAAATAATCGAAACGTTGTTACCGTTCATCAAGTCATCAAAGATTTGCAAGGCAATTTACTTGTAGATACAACAATTGTGCAAATCTTTACCATTAAGGATGGTTTGATTAGCCTTTACGAAATTGGCGAAACTGAAACAATCCAAGAGAAGATTCAAAAGGCGAGAAGCTAGTTATGAACAATAGTAATGCTTCGATACTCCAAAAAGTTGTAGCAGCTTGGTTTAGTCAACATTTGTGTTGAATAAATGTTCGTAGTAAGGGCTTTAGCCCTTGTCTTACTTTCTTCCCGACAAAAGATTACTGATTATAAAACCTTACTAGAACGCAGAGAGCGCTGAGAAAGGAGATCGAGAGAGATAGGAGTAATCAATAGAGGATTAAAATCATGAAAATTCTGATTATCGGTGGAACTAATTTTATTGGTCCTTTTGTTGTACATCAACTTGTAACTATGGGGCACGACGTAACCTTATTTCATCGCGGAAAAACGAAAGCAGAATTACCCGAAAACGTACATCATATATATGGCGCTCGCTCTCAACTCCACGATTTTAAAAGCGAGTTTGAGACACTTTCACCTGATGTTGTAGTAGATATGATTTGCTATACAAAATCAGAAGCACGGACGCTGATGAACGTATTTAAAGGTATTGCACGGCGCGTCGTAGCAATCAGCAGCATGGATGTATACCGAACTTACTCCATCCTTTTAGGTAAGGAATCCGGTACAGAAGAAGTTCCGCTAACAGAAGATTCAGCTTTACGCTCCTCGCTATATCTTCTTAAAGATGCTACAAAAAGACCTTTGAATGTACCACCAGATTATGAAAAGATAGTGGTTGAAAGAGTTGTTATGTCAGATTCTGAATTACCAGGAACAATCGTCAGATTACCAATGGTTTACGGAAAAAACGACCCTTTGAATCGATTATCACCCTATTTAAAACCTATGGATGATAGTCGCGATGCGATTGTATTTTTAGATATTGTTGCTAAATGGCGGGGTTCTTATGGTTATGTTGAAAATATAGGATATGCAATTGCTTTAGCTGTTACTAACGAAAAAGCAGCAGGTAGAATCTACCATGTTGCCGAACCAGAAACACTTTCTGAAGGGCAGCGAGTTACTAAAATTGGAGAAATTGCAGGATGGAAAGGAAAAGTTATCAGTTTATCTAAAGAAAACTTTCCACAAGATTGGAATTTACCTCTCGATTCGCAGCAGGATTGGTTTTTAGATTCCACTCGTATTCGTCAAGAGTTGGGATACAGGGAAATTGTACCTATAGAAGAAGCATTGAAAAGAACTATTGAATGGGAAAGAAATCATCTATCCACCGAGATGCAACAACTAGTAGCACCCTTCTTATTAGATTATGCAACCGAAGATGCCATCCTAAAACAATAAATAATGTAGAGACGTAGCACAGAAGAAGTCTCCAAATATCAGCCATCCAACCAATCGATTCCAAATTACCAGCCCAAGCACAAGCTAAAAAAAAATTATCCTTTAGGGTACTTATGACAGAGAACTATTTTTATAGTATTCAATCATACAGTCACTATAAATAATAGTCTTATCTCAGAAACTTACATATCAAAAGTAAACGTCGATTTCACCGGCGATACACGAATGCGTATCGCCGATTAGGCGTTGCTTCCGTATGAATTGATATTTTGAGACGTAGCATACAAAGTCTCTACACAGGTTTCGGCTATCTATTAAATGAATTTATACTTTAAATCAGCAACGCCGCCGATTATTCATCATCAAAAGACACGCAAGGGCTATCTACTTCGTGCATTGGTTGAAAGGAATAGTCAACACCGAAGGTGCATCGCGTTGCTTCCCCTCTAACCTCTCTCAAAAAGCACCTAGAGGGGACAGTGTTTTCCCTTCCCCGAAGCTTAAATTGCCCAGTTAAATTAAAATTTTAACTGCATACGAATGTTGCCTACATACACTGTCGGATTACTCTCGAAGTTATTAGGGTTGAACACTGCATAAAACGTTGGCACAATTGCAATATTGTCATTCAATGGATAGAAGTAGGAAGTTTCTAGTTCATATTGGATTCCACCATCCCCTGCACCTGAAGCAAAGAATCGCCTACCTTTGGTAATATCCATCGGCATCAAGAAAGTGACAGTTCCCTGTGCGCCTTTTTTGCCTAAATCGGGGAAAGCAAGCCCAACTTGGAAGGATTGCGTATCGACTTTTTCATCGATTGGGTTCAATTGCATTGATGCAAAGCTATATCGTCCAAACAATCCAATTCCACGGGTAATCAGCCAATCAAAGTTGATGCCGAACATGCTTCCAGTTGCAGATTTTAGTCCACCTCCAATGTCTCCTTCTGAGAATCCCGGACCTGCATCTAAGTAGCCGTAAGGTATAGGTTCTCCGATAGAACCGCCGACTTGCCCGTTAATTGCTTGGATTCTAGTATAATTGTACTGCAAACGTAGATTAAAATTAGAACTCGGCGAGAAGGTGAGTTCTGTTGAAGTTGTGTTCGTTCCACCGAAAAGTCCTTGTGATGGGTCGCTAGCGGAGTTGAAGCCAAATCGGGGTGAAAGAAATTCTGTGTTCTCGCCTAAATATCCCGCTGCTAAACGAAGTTTCGGGTTGATATCCCATTCTATAACTGCACCGGAACCTCGAATGATAGGACTCGACTGACTACTATTTGAGGAATCGAGGCTTGCACCTGAATTAAAGATAGAGCTAAGGCTGTTTTTGTCAAAGTGGCGATTCCAGTTAATTTTAGGTCCAACCGTCAATTTGATATTGTCATTTAGCGGGAAACTATAGAATAAGTCCTTGATTACAACATTGCTTTGACCGATTTCAGGTCCCGCCGTTTGGTCGAAGAATGGAACACCACCAGTATTGTAGAAGCCTGCTGAAGCATATTGGTTATAAGGCGATCGACCATTTCCTGATACCAACTGAGTAACTAGTTGATCCTTGCCGGAGAAGGATGTGAGGAGAGTTAACCAAACATGATAGCTAGCTGTTATTTCTGGATCGCTAGCAATGCCGCGTGTAGGCTCTCCGTTTGTTCGAGTGGCAAAGAATCGACCTTCGGCATTACTTTCACTACCTGCAGGACCTTCAAACTGAATGTCGCCGCTTGCCCTTGCCCCTGTGACGTTCATCCAAACATTTCCCAACAGTTTAGTGGTTGTTGAGAACTGCTGTTTTTCAAGGGTTGCGGTGCGGTCTTCAACAGAATCAACACGACTGCGTAATGTAGTAAGTTCGGTCGCAAATTGTTCTTGCAACTTTTGTAATATTTCTAGGTCTTCTTTTTTTATATCTGTAGCCGCTTCAGTAATCAGTTCGTTTACGCGTTCAAGACATGCGTTCAAACCAGCTGCAAATTCATATCGGGTTAAGGCACGATTACCCTGATAGGTGCGGTTAGGATAGCCTGCAATACAACCGTAGCGCTCAACGAGAGATTGCAGGGCTTGGAATGCCCAATCAGTTGGTTCAACATCCGCAAGCTCCGAAACGGAAGTGACTTGAGCCATTTCATTACTAGAGTTAGCTTCAGTCGAGTTGATATCGGAGCTGTTGACTCGATCGAAGTTTAACTTTGTGTCTTTTGCATCTGATTTTACTTTTTCAAAGTCACTGTGTTGATTGACATCAGCACTCTCAATTGTTGGAATCTGAAATTGAATTTTTTCTGCGGCTTGAGCAGACTGCATCCAATATAAAATCGTTGGAACTGTTAAGCACAGCTTCAAGTATTGACTAAACTTTAACATTTTCTCTCACACTATAAAAAAGATTGATGACGGAAATATCTATTAGTAAATAATAGATTTTATCAATATTTATTTAATATTGATGGTGTTTTAGAAGTCATATTAATCTAGTCATTTTGGATATTTTATTGAACAAAATAAGACCAGTTTCTTTATTAAAAACAATAAATTATATGATGATTTATTATTTTTAATCATTGAGGAAAAACGGCAAAATATAGATTATGAATTGGAAACAATAGATGAAGTTACTACTAAGCAGCAGCTTGAATACTAGTACTAAAGCAACCCTATATGAGGGCAGTGAATAGTGAATGGTAAATCGAAAAAATATTACCCCAAAAAGTTAGTTTGCCAAACCCTAGTTAACTTAACCAAGTAATAATTCATCATCCGACAATTGCTCACCCCGTACTCGTTCAAATTCGTCTAACAAATCATCTACTGTTAAACGGGAACGTACTTCACCTGAAATATCAAAAATCACGCGACCTTGGTGGAGCATCACGGTGCGATCGCCCAAGCTTAACGCTTGTTTCAGACTATGGGTTACCATTAGCGTCGTAAGGGCGTGTGTACGCACTAACCGATTAGTCAAGTTCAAGATATCCTTGGCAGTTTGCGGATCTAAAGCGGCCGTATGTTCATCTAATAGCAAAATCTGCAACTGAGACGACAATGTTGCCATCAATAAGCTAATCGCTTGCCGTTGACCTCCCGAAAGCAATCCCATCCGGTCAGTTAGGCGATTTTCTAGCCCCAGTCCTAATTCCGCTAAGGCTTCACGAAAATGAGTTCTCATAGGATTAGTCAAAGCAAAGTGCAAATAGCGTCTTCGACCCCGATGAGCAGCCAGCGCCAGATTTGCTTCAATAGTCAACTGCGTACAGTAAGCTGCTAGGGGATTTTGAAACACGCGACCCACTAGTTTTGCACGACGCGATGTCTTCCAAGTAGTTACATCACAATTTGCCATGATGACGCAGCCTCGATCTGGGGTTTGCTCACCGCTGATTATATTGAGCAATGTGGATTTGCCGGCACCGTTGCTGCCAATAACTGTGATAAATTCACCAGTTGCAATATCTAAATTTAAACCGTTAAGCGCCCGCATAGCTAGAGGCGTTCGGGGATTGAATGTCACCGTAATATCTTGGAGACTAATCATATTGCCTATACCTTCGTAACTTAAGTACCCAATGATTCTGCGGCAAAATCAATGCCAAAGCCACTAAAACAGAGGTGATTAAATTTAAATCCTGCGCCTGTAACCCTAAAAAATCAGCATTCAGTGCCAAGGCTACGAGTGCGCGATAGAGAATTGAGCCAATGACGGTGCTTGTCGTAATCCAAATCAACCGACGGCTAGTTATTAAACTTTCCCCCATAATTACTGCTACCAACCCAAACAGGATTGTACCTACGCCCATTTGTACATCTGCAAAACCATTGATTTGTACAAACAATGCCCCCGAAGCCGCCACAAGTCCATTGCTGATTGCCATGCCTAAAATAATTAAGCGTTCAGTATCAATCCCTTGAGCCCTGGCCATGCCTGGATTCGCCCCCGTTGCCCGCAACGCCAACCCTAACTGGGTGGCAAAAAACAAATTCAATAACCCTAAAACAATTGTTACAACTATGGTCAACACAATCGTAACACCAAAAGGTTTAAGCACAGCAGGAATCCGATTAAGCCAAGGTTCTAAGGTGGAAATGATAGTAACCTGACTCAGCAAAGATATATTCGGTTGACCCATAATACGCAGGTTAACTGAATACAAACCAATCATGGTTAAGATGCTTGCCAGCAAATTAAGAATTTTAAACTGCACATTAAGGACTGCTGTACACAACCCTGCTAACATACCCGCAAGAGTAGCCCACAGCATTGCCTCCCAAGGATTTATTCCATGTACAATTAGCGTCGCAGCAACCGCGCCCCCTAAGGGAAAACTCGCATCTGCCGTTAAATCAGGAAAATTCAACACTCGAAAAGATAAGTAAACTCCAAAGGCGACCAGGCCATAGAGTAAACCTAATTCCAATACTCCTGACAACGCTGTTACATTCATAATCTATTTTAATTTTAGGACGCTGTAAATACTAAATTTACTCAATCACTTGATCGGCGGTTTTAAGAACGTCAGGGGGAATCTCAACACCCATAGTGGCAGCACTTTTAGGATTAATCACTAAGTCGCTCTTGCTAGGTAGTTCAACCGCTATCGTGCCTGGTTTTTCACCCTTTAATATGCGCCCAACTATTCGTCCAGTCTGAGAACCTACATCCTGATAGTTAAAGCCTAAAGTCGCAATCGCACCTTTTTCTACCGAGTCGCTATCACCTGCGTAAATCGGTATTTGATTCTCCATGCCGACTTTGATGACACTTTGTAAAGCTGTCAGGACAGTATTATCCTGAGGCATATAAATTGCATCTGTGCGACCAACCAAACTTTTGGCAGCGCTAACAACTTCACTAGAATTGGCAACAGCGACTTCCACAATGCTAAGACCTTGCTTAGAAGCAGCTTCTTTAAGTAGTTTAACCAGATAGGTTGAGTTGGCTTCCCCGGCGTTATGGATTACACCAATCCGTTTTACTTTCGGTGTAATCCGAGTGATTAATTTGAGATGATCCGCTACGGGTGTCAGAGTTCTAACACCTGTAATTGAGCCACCTGGTTGTTGCAAGTTTTCAACCAGTTTAGCGCTCACAGGGTCTACCACTGCTGAAAATACTATCGGGGTTTCGGGCGCACTCTTGAGCGCCGCATTCGCCACTGCTTGGGCAGATGGGGTAGAGATAGCGACGATAACATCCGGAGCTTCTCCAGCAAATTTGTTGGCAATCTGAATTGCCGTACTTTGATTGCCTTGGGCGTTTGCCCACTGCCATTTCAGATTTTTATCCGCTTCAAATCCTTGGGATGCTAGTTCTTCTTTTAGACCATCGCGTACTGCATTGAGGGCTGGAAGCTCAACAATTTGGGTAACGGCAACGGTTTTTATGCTTTCATCTGTATTGTCCGCAGAAGGCGTTTGACCATTGGAGCAACCTACAAGACCAACAACTAAGGAGCTGCACAAAGCAAATTTAAAACAGGAACGTATCATAAAAAACATAAGGAAAATTTAGTCTCAATTATACCCTGTTGCGAAGTTACGAAGAAGCCGAATCGCCGCTCCTTCAAGTCCATTCTGTGCTGAACAAGCACTGTAGTGATACGCGCTCGTCTATCTTCAGGCAGGCTTGCGTCCCCACACCTGAAATAACAATGGTTGCACTACTAAAGTCCCAGGGGTATTCAGATGTTCCCGTAACTCCTGAACCAGCGCGGTTAGTTCGTCGGGTGTATGAAGTCCATCTGCAATGATGCTATCGCGCAACCCTTCAACGATCTCAAGGAACAGCATTTGACCGAATTCACCAACCTGAGAGACCTGAGTATGGACTTTGACCTGTACGTCAACGAGTCCTGCCGCCTGCAACATTCCAGGTAATCTGCGTCCAAGACAACCATCAAGACCACGCGCCTGATAGACGCGCTGATAAGTGGTAAGCAGTTGCAACCAAGCTGGATGTTCTGGCTCACAAATATGGGACACGACATCTAAATCTTGGACTGCGACTATTCCACCAGGTCGCGTAAGTGCTACCATTTCTGCCAGCATTGACTTGGTGTGGGGGGTCATCATAAGCACGAGCCGTTCGTGTACCACATCTGCTTCAGCGCGGGGTAACCCTGTCGCCGTGACATTTCTTTGGAACAGTTCCACGTTGGGTAAGTTTCGCTCCGCTACAATGGTCCGTGCCATGTCCAGTAAGCGTGCCTCAAGATCTACACCTACAACTATTCCGGTAGGACCCACACGCTCTGCCAAGAGATCCAGAATGCCGAGCGGTCCACATCCTAGATCGATCGCCTGCGCGCCCGCCTGGAGTCCGATTCGATCGAGCAGCCAGCAAGTTTCTGCCTCAAAAAGTGTGCCTTGTTTTAATAGACGCTTCTGCTCAGTCAAGCTGGTGCCAAGAATATACTCTTGAACTTCGGACATCTGTACCTCCCTTTGATAAAAACTGATTACATGAATTTTCAAGAAACATATTGTTGCCGAGTATTCAATGCTTGCTGAGATGCCTTTATTATGGTTAACAGATGATTCTCATCCAATCCATTATTAGCAGCTTTTATTATCACCTGAGCTAGTTGCTCTGTAGTTAAATTTGTGATACCAATTACTATTTTATCGACGGTTGCATCCGATTGATTGTGGGAAATAGCAGCTATATCTTTGATACTACTTGCAATATGTTTATCTTCAAAATCTACAAAAGCTAACGATTCTTGCGATGCCCTTGGCAGCCCCTTGGGGCATAGCGTTTCTGTTTGTGGTTCTTCTTGGGTTAAACCTTCTTTTTTTATTTTCCGATATTGACAGACAATTTTCTTTGCCTCAGTATAGCTAATGTTCTCACCACTTGAAGCCCGCTCTAAGACTTCAACTCTCGCTTTTCTAGGCGTAGAGGGGGCAGCAATCAGATAGAGAGTCGAAGCAGTTATATTCAAATACGTAAAATTTACACATTTGAACTGCTCCCAAACTTGCATAAATTTGGTTGCAGTCGATATACTCCAATTAAACTCTAACTTGAGCCATTTTCTGAAGTTTCCATGTCCTAGTTGCTTCTTTACCTCAATTAGCTTTTGTCCAATATCGATAATATCTTGAGAACTACGGCGCATTAGTGACTTAATTTCGTTAGTATGTTGTTGAACAATTCTCCGTTTTCCAGCTTCTAAAACATCATATTCAAAATTTCTAGTTTCCTGAGTTGGCGACTCGTATCGCTCATGTAACAGTATATCTTTATGACTCACGTATTATGACCCCACTATCTAATAAAAACGCAATTAAATTTTCATTTTGTAACAGGAATTTTATCCCGACGCTAAATTATATATAGGTATCACTTAGATTAAGTTATTCACTCCACCGGGTGACAAGCACCCAAAACTTTACTCAGAAAAGGATTTTGAAGTTAAATTATAAAGATAAAATTGAATGATAATGATAATCATTTTATCTGTTGATGATGGGGGATTTAGGGGGCTAGTAAATATGATAAAAATAAATTCATATTTTTTTTGTTAGCGATCGCGGTATTTGGCTTGAAGTTCACCCGCATCGCGTTACTCCCACTACCGAGATGCAACTAGTAGCACCCTTCTTATTAGATTATCCAACCTGAAGATGCCATTCTAAAACAATAAATAATGTAGAGACGTAGCACAGAAGAAGTCTCCCGACGTTTAGAAGCAAACAAGCCCGTCAAAACTAATGGCACAGAGCAGTTTTTCGCTTTCTCCCAAACCTAGGGAGACGTAGCACAGAAGAAGTCTCTACATACCGTCAGAATTAATGGCACAGACTACTAGGCAGATTAGTAATTTCTAACTTCCTACTATTTCCCATTTTTGTTAAGCTGACGTTGAACTTCTTTCACTGCTGCCTGTGCATTTACCAAACCATTGCCAAAAAAGTATTGTTCAATGGAAACTTGAGGGGGAACTTTACCCGATAACACCATTCGTCTGTACGACTCTTTTTCTGTTTCAGACAAAGTAAGTCCATTATAAGAAGCTGTCTGTTTGAGGATAGAAATAATCTCATCGCGGCTTAAAAGTCGCTGTCGATCTTCCCCTTTCATCAAAGCTATGACTCCCGCTACAACTGGAGAAGCAAAGGAGGTTCCCTCTACTCGAATGTATTTGCCTCTACTGTCGAGTGCTGAACCCCAAGAAGTCTTGTGTTTGCGGCTAATTCCTTGCCAAAACTCATCTATTCGGGTACCTCCAGTAGTCAAAATTCCACCGCGAAAACCATTACTGCTGACGACGCTTTCGCCAATTCCCATAGAAAAATCCCCACCGGGAGCCACTATCGTTAAGCCCGAGCCAAAGTTGCTGTAAGGTGCCCGATTTCCGTTAATATTAGTCGCACCAACTGCTACAGTTCCTTTGATAGCAGCAGGAAAAACCACCTGACTATAGTTTTCATTACCAGCAGCAGCGACGAAAACTATGCTAGGGTTTTGATTTTGCGCTTGGATAATTGTATTTTTAATTTCTGCTATTGGTAAAGAAGTACCAAAACTCATATTGACTATATCTGCACCTCTAGCAACGGCATAGTCAATTCCTTCCACAATTTCTGATGACTTTATTGATGTTGTAAAACCATCTGCGGGATTGTAAAAAGTTTTACCCACCCTAACTGGTAATATACTGGCTTGAGGTGCCACCCCGAACAGCCCCTCAGCGTCTTGGGAATTTGCAGCAATTATACCCCCTACCCAAGTACCGTGAAACAAGCGTGCAACTTCCGAGCGTAAATGATTCCGGAGAGTTTTAGCAATATCCTTTTTATTAGTACGATTGAATTTTTTCTGCGAGGATATATGAAACTGTCTCACAATTGGGATATCAGCGTACTTTTCTAACAATTTCTTGTCGCTCAACCTATAGGAATCTCTGAAGATAGAAGCAAAAACAGAAAGTTCTCGTTGGCTTATTCTGGTATCCGAATCATTGTTAGCAAAATCCCAACCATTTGTTTCACCACGACGTTTATATGAGGCATCCCCTAGCTTATAGATATTACTTATCAAGTCTGGATGATCCCATTGAATCAAAAAATCGAGTACAGCAACAACAACACCTTTACCAGCATTAGAATTCTGCCAAGCTTCTGTAGCACGAATATCAGTACGCGGTAGAGACAAAACTGACTGTTTATAAAAACCTTCGTTTAGGCATTTATCGACATTGGAAGCAAACTTAGTCAGACAAAATCTCAAAGGAGTGCTGTTGAGATGCCATTGTTGAGAAATTAGACTTACTTTAGAGCTGTTTTTTACTCTGTTTACTGCTTGTTTTGCTTCTCTATTAATTTGTTGATTTCCTAGCTGAATAAAGTTAGGTGTTGCCGATTTTACTCCTTTAGCTCGATATAGTTGATTGGCAACCGTGAGAATACCCGTTCCCAATACAGTTTTGGATTTAACTACATAACGATTTGTACTGAAGCGTAGAGGACGGACAATTTCTAAATTATGCTGTTGTAAAATTACCTGTTTTTGTAAACGGGAAAGTTGCTCGTCAAAACTGACAATAATCTCGTTTGGCAGTATTATTTCCTCTGTATGTTCGCGTCTAGAAACTACGGGCAAGATAGCATCCACATAAGCTTTTTGACTCAAACGCAATTGCATTATATTTGATTTACCGCTGTTAGAAGATATTTTCATTAAGGCATAATGCTTACCCAAAGGTTCAATTTCTATATTTGATGTGTTTTGATTGCGGCGAAAATCTTGTTGAAGTTTCAAATATAATGGTGAGTTGTTGTTTTCCGTTGCCTCTGGCTTAAAAGCAACCACAATAATATCATTTCGCTGCTTCAGAGCAATTTTTTCTTGGTAGTAAGTATAAAAAAGTTCTTGTTGTTGAGGCTGTTTTACTGCTGGAGTTTGCGCTCTCGAAGAGAAATTACCTGTTAGCACCCATAAACCGCTCGTCAAGAGAATACCGGATAACATACGCTTCATAGCACGGGTACCTCGCAGATGGGTTTTAGACATTAATACTTGGTAACAAAAGTTACTTACTATTAATTTAACCTATCTATTAAGATATTGTCTACAGCAAAAAACACAATGATTATTCTATATTATCTAATTCAATTCATAGAAAATTAAAGTATTTTAAATAGTTTATCCTTTGAAAATCAAATGATTAAGAAAGGGAAAAATATGAACAAGAATAAAACGAGTGAATTTACTTATAAATAGGAATGTATTTTCCACAAAGCTAGATACAAAGACGTTTTATAAATTCGCTGCTTGGTATTAAAAGTAATAATTGACCCCACTTAATTAAGATGGCAGCAAATAGTAGTAATTGAATGGGACTTTTAAACGAGCAAAATATACTCAGTAATAAAAATTACTCTTGAGGGTACTATTAATAACAAGTTATTTCTTGTACTATGCAAGCAATACAATCTCTATAGGTAATAATCTCATGTCAGAAACTTACATATCAAAAGTCAATGTTGACTTATGGAAACAAGAAATAACCCTGGAATGGACTGGCTCAAATGCAGCATCGCAAAAAAAAGGCCCTTTTCACTGCACTCCTGGTGCAGGTATTTCTGGTGTTAATTGCGATAATGTTGCCACCAGTCAAAAAGCTGGCACAGATTGCACTCCAAAAGGTGAATTCCCAGTGCTTTGGCACGATAGAGAATTCAGCAAGTATCCAGAAGCGGAATGGGTGACACGTTTTCAAGATGCTTCGCGGGGAATTGCGCTTCATTACTATCCAACTGTTCCCGAATATCCTAGCTCCCACGGATGCGTGCGTATCGAAAGTTTAGAAGCAGCAAAGCTAATTCACGATAATACAAAACCTCAAAAATCAATTGTCAAAGTACATGGAGAATTGCGACCTAATTTCAATAACATTTTGAGGCGTGGTGCCAAAGGTGAAGATGTGAGAAAAATGCAGCGTCAGCTAAGTAACAAAGGATATGGACTCACAGTTGATGGCGATTTTGGCCCTGCAACCGAAGCAAAAGTTAAACAGTTTCAAAGGGATAAAAGGCTTGTATCCGACGGAATTGTTGGTCCTCAAACCTACGGCGCACTTTTCGCTTAATGCTTGTCACCAGCGATACGCATCCGTGTATCGCTTATTCCTCGTCAAAAGAAACACAAGGGCTATCAACTTCGTGCATTGGTTGAAAGGAATTGCAGAAAATGACGGTAGAACAATTTACCCCGGATTCTTCTGGGTGAGTGCATTGCAATTTAATATTTGATTTAGTATTTAATACTGTCTGAAAAGCACAGTCATCGCAAATAGTTTGATGTGGTGATGTTTTGCGTTTGGTTAAATCTGACATAATTTTTTGGGAAAAGGGAATATTTAAGATTACCTTGGGATTAACAGATCCGAAAGGGAGAGTTAATATGAAGAATTTACCAGAGGGATGTATTCTCCGCAAAGCCACATCTAAAGACGCTTCATCAATTCGCTGGCTGGTATTCAAAGCGAAACTCGACCCCACACAATTAAAATGGCAGCAGTTTTGGATAATTGAATTCGACAATAATATAATAGCTTGCGGACAGTTACGCAATTTTGAACAAGCCCAAGAGCTTGGAAGTTTAGTTGTTAATAAAAACTGGAGAAATAGCGGTTTAGGAAGTTTTCTCACTCAACATTTAATCGAGCAAGCAACTCAACCGCTTTATTTAGAATGTTTGGGTAAAAAATTAGTAGATTACTATCAAAAATTTGGTTTTGTAGCAATTGATTTTCAAGATTTACCTTCTTCTCTCAAAAGTAAATTTAAAATATCTCAATTAGGAAAACAATTAATTGGTGTTCCCGTGACTTTTATGAAATTTGGTAATGGGTAATTGGTAATTGGTAATTGGTAATATATTGTAGGGTGCGTTATGGCGCGGTAAATAATTTCGATTATGACAAAATATATATATTCGCGCCTAACGCACCTGTTTATAGCGGTTTTCGGTTGAGTTTAATACATTTTAAACCTCACCCTGTCCTGA